>ERZ890604.709-NODE-709-length-10677-cov-4.812371_pt1 | contig 10677 bp, 25 predicted proteins | sample MGYA00521097_ERZ890604 | MGnify/ENA primary metagenome ERZ890604 (study PRJEB32303, sample SAMEA104408625) | aquatic metagenome | biome: Brackish water; feature: Chemocline; material: water | place: Baltic Sea | collected 2014-10-26T21:54:00 | depth 120 m ... | reverse complement strand
CGACCAACCAAGATATGGCTACCTGGGACATATCAAAAAGGATCGCTTAGAGAGATTATTTGAAGTTGCTTTCAAAACTATCCCAGCTCCTAAAAACAAGAAACCGCCAACCTCAAAATAGTTTGGAGAACGAGAAAGAGGTTGACGATTATACCCCTACTCAATAATACCAACTTAAAAGAGTTATTAATCCCATAAGATAATAGAAACCCTATGTTTGGAGAAGCAAGGAATGAATATAACTGAGTTTGCTGAGGTCTACGACGATTTCGGGTTTAATTGCATACCGTTAAAACCACATACTAAAGAGCCAGCTATCGCAAGTTGGAAGGAATATCAAACCAAGAAATATGACGGTGGATTCAAGGAAGGGCAGAATATCGGTATTCTAACAGGTAAAATTTCTAATGTAATTGTAATTGACATTGACGATGTATCCTTAATTGACGAGGTGATAATTGACGGTAATAAGAAACCAAATTTTGAGGAATGGAAAACTAAAACATTTATCACAAAAACCAATCGTGGTATCCATATTTTCGTTAGACCAAAAGGTGGAATATTCCCACCGACTTCCAAGTTAGTTGACTCTAAGGGGAGAGGGATTGACATCAAATCAGAAGGTGGATATGTGGTCGCTCCACCTTCTATTCACGCTGAGGGAACAAAGTATCAGGTTATTTCAAACACTAGAAGTATAGCTGAAATTGACATTGAGGGTTTTATCAACTCATTAGTAAAGTATCATAGTTTTAGAGGTGGCCTAAAGAAAGCAAAATTAAATGAAGTAGTAAAAGGCGGTGTGAGTGAAGGTGGTAGAAATGATTCTGCTTATGTTATGGCTCGTCACTTGCTTAACCCAATGGAGGGTGGATTAGAAGAAAAGGACGCCTGGATTGAATTACTAGCATGGAATGAGAAAAACGAGCCACCACTTGATAGAGAAGAATTAGAAATTGTATTTGATTCTGCTCATAATATTCCATTTGAAGAAAGACCATTAGAGTTTAACAAGTTGACGTTTAAGAGAAACTATGTTGCAAGACACGTTACCGTAACCCTACATCCTAAAACACTTAGAGAAAATGAGGAGATATATGTCTACAAGGATGGGTTGTATGTGGAAGGCGGTGAAACTTTCATTAAAGAATTGTTACACCGACTTTACTATGGAGTTCCTCGTAATGAGGTGGCTGAGTTATTGGCTACTATTCGGGCTACTACTTATGTTACTAACGACGACTTTGAAAGATACCCACAATTAATTCACCTGAAAAACTGTATTCTAAATATCAATAATATGAATATTTTTGATCAAACACATGAACTACTAACAAGAAACCAAATCCAAACTAACTATATTCCCGAAGCAAAATGTCCAAACATTTTAAAATTTCTAGCTGAAATAATGCCTGATTCTGATGATTTTAAATCTCTAATAGAATTGTTAGCATCTATTCTATTACACAAAATAAAATTAGAAAAAGCGATTATATTTGTAGGCGATCAAGCAAACGGGAAATCCACTTTAATTGAGCTTATGGTGGAACTCTTGGGAGAACAAAATGTGGCCAATGTATCCCTACAACATTTAGCTGGTAATAGATTCTCAACTTCTGTGTTAATTGGGAAAATACTAAATTCGTATGGCGACCTGGATATAGATAGTATCGAGCAAACAGGGAAAATCAAACAGATAATCTCACATGACCATATCATGGTTGAAAAGAAAAACAAAAATGCCTTTTCAACGAAAATACCAATTAGATTATTATATTCTGCCAATAGATTACCTGAATTTCCCAATTCTGATGACGCAATATTCCGACGCTTTTGGGTTATCAAATTCCCTATTGTAATACCCGTCGAAAAACGTGACATGAATTTACTGGCCAAAATATCCACACCCGAAGAAAAAAGTGGCTTCCTCAATATCCTCTTGGCTAATGCTAGACAGATAATGCTCAAGGACTTTAGATTCACACACTATCAATCCATTGAGGAAACAAAATCCATTTGGAATGAAAAATCCGATAGTGTATCTGCCTTTGCAGAAGTTGAGGTAATGGTAAATCCTGATAGCGTGATAAAGACAACAGAATTTTATGAACTTTATAGATCCTGGTGTCTTGAAAATAAAGAAAAAATAGTTTCAGATCGTATGTTCTTTGCAAAAATGGAAGGACTCGGACCATACTCAAAAGGCTACACCAAAGAAGGGAAGAAAACCATTAGAGTAATTCGTGGAGCTACCACTAAGAAAAAGATCGCCATTGAAAATAAAGAGAGAGGTCAAGAATCTATTGGTTGAAAAAATTAAAAGAAAACCATGCGAACATGGTATCCCATGGGGTGGCGAGTGTACTTGGTGTTTAGCAAAGTCAGATCTCTTACTTGACTAATCCGTATCCCAATGAGTAAATGTGAAATGCTCACGCCATTCAAGTCCACATTCGTCGCAGTTCCAATACGTCAATACCCAATCATCTTCACTTTCTGAAGATACTTGAGTTGCGTTACATACGTTACACCTTGGACAAGTGATCGGGACTTCCCCTCTTGGATCTTCAATCATAGCTCTTGAAAGAATCCGTATTTGTCCATATTACACCAAGTCCTTGCTCTTGTTGTTTTTTTGATAAATCTGTCGCAAGACCTGAATCTATGAGATCACTATCACCGATAATTTGTAGAGTACAATGACGATCTATCTTTTCGATAAAATCTTCTTCGCTTTCAGCTTCTAAAATTATCATTTGTTGCTCTCGAATTTCGGTATGGCAGTTGCAATCACATTTGTAAGCAATTTCCACTTCTACACAATTACAATTATCACATTGATCAGCTTCGTACTCACTTGAAATATCTCTACCAAGTTTGATATGTTCAATTATTCCGTAGTATTTTGTCATGCTTTGATTTCCCAATGTGTAGCGATAAAGTATTCGATGAAAATAGACTCGCACTCATTACAAGTGATTTCTTGTTTTAGGCCACTTTCGCCATGATTAGAAATATCACCATACTCGAACTCGTCGTTGTCACACTTAGGACAACCCATTGGAAAAAATCCTAATTGCAATCCGTACAATACCCGTCGTCGTTTGAACAATTACCTTTTTCCCCACAAGATCGACAAGTCCCCCACGAATACCCTTGAGCTTCGTCATATTCTTCGGCTTCGTCATTCATGTCAACCGAAGGATCGTGTTCATGGTCAGGACTAGACATGAAGCATAACCTCACCATATACTTCATATCCTGAATATCCTTTATCATGTACTTCTACACTTTCCAACCAATAGTTTTCATTATCATTGGGGTTGAGGAATTTGTTACAAAGTCTAACGTCTAATTCCTTATCCTCAATAGTTGATAATTTGTCTATTAATTCCTGGACATTCATACTTCCATTTCCTCGTCAGGGTGTATTTCTAACCAAGCTTCCCAATATGTAACGTCAGATTCCTCACCAAGACCAAACCAATAATTTTCAAGTCTTGGTTGTAAATGGAATTTTTCGTGATCATACCACTTTGGATCATTACCCCATTCGACTTCGGCTGAATGAAGTAATTGCCAACCGTCAGGGGTTAAGCTACCGTCCTCATGGAAATAATCATTACCCCCGTGGACTTCCTCAAAAGCCTTTATGGATTCAGCTAACTTTGATAATATCTGCTTAGCCATTTTGTTCTTGATCTTCCAGCTCAATTCTAATTAATTCCTCATATTCTTCAAAGGCTTTTCCCTTACCTTCACTTAGACAGATCCAACCCATGGTTTCGTTTTCACTTAGCATTAGGTTGTATTCGTCATGATCTGTATTCTCGTCATTCATAAAACGCATATTTTCTAATAAACGGCCTTGAATTTCTTTGAAAGTTGAGGGCTTCATGTTGAATAATCCCTATCTCGCCAAGTCCACCCCTTAATCTCTATATCCCAACCATTCCAAGTTGGTCGAATATCGTCTTTGTTTTTCATAATTGGGAAGGTATCATAGATACTTGGTTTTCTACGAATTTTACTCAAGTCAAAAGATAATTTCAATTTACCTTCTTCTGCTACGTCTATTTCTGCTCGAACACCGATTATCTTTTCCATTTGTTTGAGATTATCTCGGTCAATATCATGTCCACAGAAGATCACAATATCGTGATAACCTGTGTAAATGATATGAATATCTTGCTCTAAGACTTCTCTTTCATAGTATTCTGCCGTTCTCTTTTCCTCGTCAACACTACCAACTTTCCAAACCTTTTTGGCAAATTCGGACTTTAGTTTTTGGATTTTCTTCAAGTCCTTTGGTGGAATATCTTCCGTTCTAATGGTGACTTTCACCTCATTGTCACTCATTAGAAGATAATCTCCATTTTCTTGACTCTACCTTCCTTATCCCTATGGACATATACGGGAAATCCCCCGTCACCATGTCTTGTTGGTGATATTACCCCACCTGCGTATTCCATAGGTTGGTATTTTTGGACTTTGGGATCATTACAATATTTATCCCAATCGAGTGTTATGTTTTGTAGCTCGGTCTTTTCTAGGCCAAGTCTTTGAAGGTTAGCACTCATTGGATAATTTCCCTCTTTTTCAGCTTTGTCAGCTCCCTCTAACATTTTGGCTGGATTCCACCTTTTGGTATCATTGAGATAACAAGGATCGATAATCATTACAGATCCACTATCTACCCCAACCTCACCTACGTATTCCCTAGCCATTATGAAAGATCCTCGTCTTGGTTATCTGAACACCAAGCTACCACTTTTTCGAAGAATATTGAAGCGTTTGGTAAATCGGTTGACTTGAAAGTTTCCTTAAACTTTGGAACTTTTTCCCCGATTGGTAGGTATTTACCGTCTAATCCCCCCCTTATTTTGATCTGTTGTGCTTCATTCTCTAAGTTGATCAAGACTACAACATGACCTTTTTTAGCTGTTATCTCAAATTCAGATTCGCCATTATCTGCAAATCCCATTGAGAGAGTCACTTCATATAATCTCTCTTTCAAGAATTTAGACATTTGATCTTGAATGGATAATGTATTCCATTCTAAGAACATTGTGTGTTTTGTCATGCTAAAATCTCCTCAAAAACACCTTCTTCAACGTTGAAGGATTCCCCATACCCTAGGGTATTTTGACATAGATCAATAGCTTCTAACCATTCTTCTTGACCACCGTCAGAACTTACGATAATGTTATCACCAAAGTTTTTCTTTGCGATAATCAACGCACAAGTCACGGCAATATCGTATGGCTTTTGAGCTGTTTTGCAAAAGTTGAAAATATGTGTTTTTTCCCCACTTTGCTCATTGTGATATTGTACGAAGTTTTCTTTTCTATCCATGACACGATCAAAGAAAAATGTTTCATGTGAATTTTCCTGGATTCCATTGAAAACAATTATTTGATTGTTCACTTCTAATGATTGACTATCGTTTTCTGTTTGTTCCAATAATGATCTAAATGTTGGTAAGACTTGGTAAAAATCTCTTACAAAATTATCAAAAGAATCTTGCGATAATTCTGCGACTTTATACCAATAATGAGTATAACCCATTAGACACTTACCTCTTTTTCATACCTAGCACATAAAGCTCTTACAAAACTGTCTATGTGTTTGGTGTTTTCCCAAATTTGACCGTAATATTCGACGATCTCTTGGTTTGTTGGTGAATTTACTCTCGTTTCCATAAGTTAATAATTAAATAACTTGTTAATTAATGTTTTAGGCGTGAAAATAAGAAAAAGAGTGAAAAAAAGAAAAAAAGTGGTGTTTTTTGTTTAGTCTTTGTTGAAAGTCTAAATCATTTCAAACAAATACACTCTATTTCTTCACCTTTTGTATCAATTTCAATATCACGCCCACAATAAAGACAGGTATTTTCCAAGGCCATATTTTTAATTCTCTTTTACCTCAAAGCAAGAGTCACTTTGATTATTCAACACATACACCAATTTTAAAGCGTGTGACTTGTCGGTGAATATCATTTTTTTCCTATTACCGAATGGATCAAAGAATGGGGTTATTTTCCCATTCTTTGAGATTTTGGTGATTGAATAACTCAATTATTCTTTGTCCAATCTTCGGTGTTTTCCAATTCTTCCCACTTTAACGCATTGTCCGAATATTCTCTAAGTTTTGTTAACACTTCGTCATGATCATATCCTTTCTCTATTGCTTGATCACCAAAAGCGATCTCATAAACATTCTCTATAAATTCTAATTCGAGTTGGTGATCTCTCAATTCTTCGTTCATTTGTTCAAGTCTTCACTTACCCAATCGTTTAGAATGTCGTTTAGGGTTTCTTCGTGTGAATCGCTAATTGTCCACAAATCCCCATTCACCAAAACTTTCATTTTTTCAAGCTCCTAAGCTTTCTAATGAATATGATACTAACCCAGCTTTCGCCCTTGATTGGGTTTTTCAGATTCACATTAAAAACCCTAAGTCCAAACTTGTTAATCTTGGCTAGTTCATAGTGTGAAATACCACGCTTTGAATCCATTTGATAGAACAAAGCTTTATTGTTGGTATTCCATAATTGAGGGTTTTGATAAAAGACTTTTAAAAATTCCAAGTCTTTTACTATGTGAAGATCTGCCGTTTGACTCATTTCTCATACCTCAAAGCTCTTAATTCAGCTCTTGTTCTTGGGACATTTGAGAGAATAAATTCAGCTTCTTTAACTTGTTTTTGACAAGTCAAACAACTAAATTTTCCGTTATACTCTCTAATGTGTGACATATTCCTCTTTTCACCTTCTTTCATTCCGTGAATGTTAAACACGTCTAAGTGAGTACAGTTTTTCACATAATCAGCTTTAGCCTTTTTTTCTGCGTGTAGTATGTCGAAATATACACATAATTGGTAATAGAGCTCTTTTTTGGTATTCCCTTGGCTAATCATGGAAATTCCCGTACATTCCATACTATGTTTTTCTAGGTTGTAATAGCCATAACTAGAGCCTATTGAGTAACGACATTTAGAAATATCGTTTAATGCTTGGATTTTAAAGTCTAGCATTGATTGAGTGATTCGACTCATTGTGAAAAACCCCCGATAATATCAATAATTGATAATATCGATAATCCTTGAGTGTAAAAATCATTACCTAGATAATCTAGATAAAAACTCAAGAATAAACCACATTCTGTTGAAATGGCCTTTTGTTTGATTTGACTCAATTTTTCTTTCCTTCCTCAAATATGACGATTGCTTCTAATGTTGTTGACATATAGAAAGAAACCATACTAATCTGAACGATTTCTAAGTTGTTATAACTCGCATAGGCGTTTATTTGAGAGTCTAAAGACTCGGTTTTGGAATGTTGAGTGAACAACTTTACAGAAGTGTTCAATTCAAAAACCTCTTGAATGACTCAATGATCTCGGTATCTGTGACTTTGTTATCTCTACATTCTTTGATATAGTCTTGAACACAACCGATAAACTTCATGTGTTTTTTCATATCTTCCTTGAATTGGTCGGTCATTGGTTGAAGTTATCCCCACAAATAGAGCTAATTTCTTTTCTTTGTGTGTTGTCTAATTGACTACAAAGTTTGTAGTCACCATTAGCCAATTTACGAATTATCTTCTTTTTCTCTAAGACACCCCAAACAGGAACAGCCATAAAGTAATTGTATGGTTTATTCTTGGTTGGGTTTTGTTCGCTTAATACTTGGGCGATTGATTGTTTATTGTCACTCAATCCCTCTTGTTTGCTAAGGTGACAAATTACCACGAATTGGTAATTACTTTGAGCTCTCATTCCTTTGTGTAAAGAGTCTTTGAGATCTTCAAAGTTCATTTTCTTTTTCCCCCATGGTTAAACAACTCTCGAGCTGTAAAACCTCGTCTTATGTTGCTTCTGATCATAAACCCTTTTTCATTAGACATTTTTACAAAGTTGGCTAATGGTTTCGGATTGTCTAAAAGTTCTTTGAACTCTTGACTCATAGCAAATTGTCCTACTTGTATTGTGTTTTGCATAAGTTATTTATTCATTAACTTGTTAATATTATCTTCGATTTTTGTTAAATAACGCCTAGGCGTGATTTTTAGACTTTTTGAGTAATACACACTAAACACGCTTATTTCACCTCTATTGAGTGAGAGTATTTGATATTATACAATATGAGTTGAGGTTTTAATTGTGTTAAATGTGTATTATCCTAACTCTACACTATGGAATTAACCACTATGGAATTGTAGAGCATACCCCCCCATTAACTTGATAAGATCATAGTTTGGTTTGTGCGATTTCCACCAACCCCAACACAAAGTAAACCCTAGGATTTAATCAAGTCCACCAATCGCTATCTCCTCAAATTTCACCCCGTTAGCCAATCGGGGGAAAGTCCCACGCCTACCCCAGCCAAGCGAGGTTGAGGCTCAAGCGTTGAGAGTTCGCCAGGGGGAAGCACCCTCTCCCTTCGAGCCACAGAAAAAAAGTACAAAAAAATTTTTAAGGCTAGAAAAAAATACTACCTTATAACGACCATTACCCTATCATAGTAACAGTTGAACTGCAGAAGATGTAAAACCCCGAATCCAAACCCGTGGCAAGAGTGCGATAAATGTATAATATCCAATTGGTCAGAAACATAACACGCATGACACGTTCAAATCCATTTAGTGATCCTAACCTACCAATTTGGATATGTAATAGATGTAGCATGAAGAATAGCAATATGCGTGACAAGTGTGTAGATTGTGGCCAAGGAATCAAAGACAATGGAACGGTGGTAATTAGGCGTAGTGGTGGTCGTTGGACTAATGGGTAGGTTAATAACTAAGTAAGTTATTTGGTTGTTAATATGACCGAAAAAAAAATAATAACCAAGTGTATCACCGTAACGGATGAACAAGATACCAAAATCCAGGCTATCCAAGTTAGACGTATGGTGGCAGAAAAAAAGACCATTTCGTACAGTTCAGTTTTGAAACAAGCAATTGACGAAGGGTTGAGATTGATAAAATGAATGACAAAGAACTAGAAGAATATGATAGAATATTCGATAGAAAAGTCCAGGTGATCGTAGATGGAGCTATAACTGAAATCAAGGACTTTTTAAGAATACATGAAAACGTGCCACTAGACGAAGAACTACTAATGCTAAGTGGTAGCATAGATAGAATTGTGATAGAACTTCTTACAAAGAAAGTAATGCGTATAGTAGAAGCCAAGGGGGTATATCATAAATGACCGAGTTTTTTTGTAAATCCAAAGAGTGTAACTGCTTACCTGACGATCCATTAAAGGGACTCGCCTTCGTAGAGGGGAGGACCTCATTATGGAGATGTCACCATTTAGAAACTCTTATCAAAACTCGTAAGGAAGTGTGGGAGAAGAAATGAGCTCCGTTAGAAAAAAGGCAGAAGAATTTGTCGAGTTGCACGGTGGCAGCATTGTCGGTGACATTCCACTTAGAGAAGGACCAGTATCATTCAAAGTCCTAATTGATAACAGAATGTTTCATATCTACTTTTCAAGACGTTGGTATTACAACCCTGACGGTATTTCAATTCCTATGGAAACCCTAGAGGTAGGGTTGGAAGAAAACGCAACAATTGTCATGTATGTCAATAATGAGTGCGTTTGGCAATATGCTACTGAGTGGTTGAGATTATCAAGGGCGTTACCAAATGCCAGGAATAACACGATTGAGAGGTTGATAAAAAAAGAATATCTATTAACTGGCTCATTCCAAGTCAAGCCAACAGGGATGGACGAATTTCTATGAAGGGTATCTGTCACAAATGCTTTGCTACCAATGTCGAACTTGACACCGATTACTTGGATAAACATGGCACGGTGAGATGTAAGGATTGTGCTGAGGAATACGCATAATGCCTAATTTCGCAATATTTGAATGGACTATGTGTTGTAGGTGTGTTCAAGGCAAACACTACCAATGTCAGGGAAATTACAAGGCTGAGGGACTTGGGAGAACTGGGAATGGTTATCGACCTTGCACTTGTGAGGAATGTATGAAATGAACAAAGCCATGATTAAAACTCGCATTAAGATGATGGAGAACAGAATGAAAGACCCCGAATATCAAAAGACGAGTTATGAAAAACAAAAGGAAAGAAAGACTAGCGATTTCTACTACGACGACAGGGCGAGAATAGAATGACTTGGCATGGGGGAGATCTTCTAGTCGGAGATTGCTTAACTAAGATTAAAGAGATACCTGACAGTTCAGTTGATTGTTGTATCAGCTCCCCCCCTTATTGGGGGTTGAGGGACTATGGGACTGGAAAGTGGGTTGGCGGTGACGATAAATGCGACCATTCCTCAATAAGAAGAAAAACACGTCAAGAACGAGGTGGCCTATCAGAAGTACAAGCTGGCAACGAAGGTGGCTTTGGGGACGAGAAAAAGTGGACCGACGATATATGTCCTGATTGCAAAGCAGAATACAAGGACGAACAATGGGGTAGTGAAATGAACTTCCAGGATTATCTCGACCACATGATGGAATTAATGACGGAGATTAAGAGAATCCTAAAACCTACTGGAACTTGCTGGATTAACCTCGGTGACTCTTATTCAACCCAATCAGGGGGTATGCGTGACTTGGCAGAAGGAAAAGACACCCAACATGGTCAATCAAGTATTCTGACAAAGGGGGAGCTTACAACGTTAGACAACCAAAAA
>ERZ890604.708-NODE-708-length-10677-cov-8.121634_pt1 | contig 10677 bp, 16 predicted proteins | sample MGYA00521097_ERZ890604 | MGnify/ENA primary metagenome ERZ890604 (study PRJEB32303, sample SAMEA104408625) | aquatic metagenome | biome: Brackish water; feature: Chemocline; material: water | place: Baltic Sea | collected 2014-10-26T21:54:00 | depth 120 m ... | reverse complement strand
CTTGGTGCATGAACTATTATTGGTGTTCCACCACCACCACCAGATCGTTCTACCCCTGCTTGATTTACTCGATTAGCTCTTTCAGCGTTAACAAGGTCAGCACCAGTAATGTCCCCTTTCAGTAAACTCATTGCTTTAGAATATTCAGCCACTGCTTTTGAGTTTTTCATTATTCCACTTGCATTTATATCCATATCACCAAATTTTTTAAATTTTTCTAACGGATTGTCTTTCCCCATCCATCCCAGCACACTATCTGTTATACCACTTATAACTCCACCAATACCAACAGCTGCTTGTGAACCACCAGCCATTGCCATTGCTTTAGAATAACTGACTAGCCCTTTTGCGTTTGCTGTTGCTTGTGCGGCATTAATTTTTGTGTCAGAAAATATTTTAAGTTGTTCTAATGGAGTTAATTTACCCCCTCCACCAAAGAACCCAGCTATAGAACCAATAAGACCACCAACTGCACCAACAGCTTTACCTGCCCCAAATTCAGCCATACCTGCACCTAACGCGGCAATACCTTTACCAACTTCCATTAATTTTAAACCATTAAGGGATTCGAAAGATTTGAACCCCTCTGCCATTGTCGGCATTGCTTTTCCTAGCAAATATGAGGCCCCTGCAACAGCACCACCTATTAGTACTATTGCAGCTGCAAATGCAGCTGCTCCAAGTGCTACAGCAGGATTTGCAAATGCCATCAATCCAGCTGCAAGTCCTTTGAAAATTCCACCAAGTCCTTTACCAAGTCCTTTACCTATATTGGCAATACCCTGTCCAAAAAACCCACCTTTTTTACCACCCTTAAACTTTCCTGCAGCAGAACCCCCACCTGTGGTTTTAGAAAGAACACCTTTACCACCACCTTTACCACCACCTTTACCACCACCAATACCTGTCAGTTTACTTGCAAAGTCAGTAACCCTACCTAATAAACCTTTGACTGCCATTGCAAGTTTAATAAATTTATATGCACCAAATAGTGCTGCGGCTCCAAGTAATCCAGCAATTATATGACCGATACCAGTTTTGTCACCAAATAACTCGCTAAATCCTTCGGTGAACCCACCTTTAGGGCCAAAGAACGCATTATAAAACCGTTTTATTGAAGGAACAAGTGTTTCTTTTATATATTTTTTGGTAAGTCCCCAATATTTGCTATTTAAAAATGCTACCAATGCAAGTGCAAAACCAGCAATTGCAAGTGTTCCTAATATAGCCATAATACCTTTACCAGCTGTCTTTAATTTTTCTTTTGCACTATCTCTTAAAAAGTTAATTCCACCAGCAATCTTACCAAGAAGTCCTTCTTGTTTTGCTGCTAATTCTCGTTGTTCATTCCTTATTTCTTTTTTTGCAGAGGGGCTGGTTGCATTTTTTAATCTCTCTGCTAATTCTGCTTTTTTAAGTTGATATTGTAATTTATTAAATTTTAGACTATCTTCAGCTTTACCCCCACCTACTTCTAATACTTCTCTCAAATTTTCTAACTGTTTACTTTGTCCCTTGAGTTCCTCTGACCGACCTTGCCTTTCTTCTAAAGATTTTACACTCATACCTAGAGATGTAGCGGTTAACTTTTTGGTTACTTCTACCGCAGCTGCTATTTTAGTGGCAGTCGCGTTAGCAACTTTAGTCTCTTTGGATTTTGTTTTTTTGGATTCTTTAGCAGCGTCCGCTGCTTCTTTGGCAGCGGCCGCTTTGTCATCTCCCTTCTTTGCTTCCGCCGCTGCAGCTGCATTTACCCTTTTAGTTTCTGCACCTTGTTTAGCCGCTTCACTTTTTTTATCAAACTCAAATTGTTTCTCTGTTAGTATTGTATCATACTTTGCTGCATCTTCAGCAGACATCAATGCTTTTGTTGTCTCTTGTTGAGCTTTTATGAGTTCTTGAAAATCCTTAGCGGCCATCTGACTTATCCTTATTTCTTAGTTTCTGTTTTTTTAACAAATGCTTGAGCGCCAAAGAATGCTGCAACAATACCAGCAACAGCAATGAAGTATACTCCTGCCATATCACCTAGTATCTTTGCGGCTGATTCAATACCACCCACAACCGATATGACAACACATGCTGGATACAATAACATACCTGCAAGTGCAAACCATGCCATGTTGCGTTGAGCATCTCTCATCGCATCTGCATCTTCTAGTTCTTTGCGTTTGAACTCTAAGTACATCTCTTCTTCTTCTTTGGACACATTACCATCACCATTAGAGTCTGCTGGGTGATAATTCTTTTTTTCTTCTTCTTCTGCCATGACTTTTCCCTATTTCATTCTTCTATTTTCTTGTGATTGTCTTTCTTTTTCTTCTTTTAAATAATTCATCAATAATCCTATGTATATCTCCCTTTCCCACGGTATCATTTCTTCCAACTCCGACAAACTCCAATTGTGATGTTGCATCATTCCAAAATTCATTTGATAATAATTTTGCAAACTGTCATGAGAAAGGGCTATTCGAAAAAACTTTGTAAGCCCTCAATTGGGATTACACTTTTAACTTTTGTCTTGGGGTTAACAACCTCAAGGTTATATGACAACTTAGGCATACTTGAAAAAAACTCACCAACAGCTTCGAAGTTCTTTGAAGACATGCTGTCAATAAAACCATCTAAATCTTTTTCAGACATATCAGCTCTTTTATGAACTTTTTCACCATCATGAACTTCATGTATGCATTTTTTTATCATTTCAAACATTGACTTTGTTTGACCAAGTGCATTAAATCCTTTCATGTCACCAAGACAAGGATAACGCATTACGACACTAATATCATCTGTAAGAGTAACAACATTCGTGTGGTCTTTTTTCATTTGGACATTAACTTCTTCCAAAGGAATTGAAACATTTACTTTAGTTTCTCCATCATCTGGACAAGTCACAACCAAATCAGCTATCTCTCCAACAGATTTACTTCGTATCTTTAAAAATATATACTCAATGTCAAACATTGGCATCTTGTATGGGTCAACTTTATCTGCAACACAATCATTAATAATTTGGGCAAATGTACTTTCAATCACCTTCTCATCTTCTGATTCTTGAGCAATCATTAATGCTTTTTGTTCTTTTACAAGAAAGGGTCTAAATTTTATTGTTTTTCCTGTTGATGGTAAACTTAATTCATAGTTTGCACTATTTAGTTTAGGTAATGCCATAATTTAATCTCCGTTTATAATCTATTCAATATTTTTGGTATTGATCCTGTTATTTGTCTTTCAACTGTTCCAAAAAATGTAGTCACTAGTCTATCAGTTACACTTGTTGGTTGAGCATTAATATCAAGTTGTGTCCAATATCTAAAAGAAAAATTTACATCATTCTTTATAATCTCATTGTTCGTACCTTGATTTAAATCAGTTCCGTCAATTGTCTTTGGAAAACATTCCCAAAGTTTAACTCCAAATCTTCGTTTGTCTTGTCTGTCTAATAGGTACAAATCAATTTGAGCAATGTAATCGTTATAGTATCCTACGTTCCAAGTCTTTTCATCAAATGCTAATTTTTGCCATTCCTCAAAGAATCTTCTTTCACCAAGATCAGAACTTGCTTGAAATGATATTTTAATATCATCTGCGTAAGTTACACCATCAACAATATCTCTTGATGGGCCATATATGTTTGTATCAGAGACAGTGCTTAAATTTCTGCCAGGCAAAAAAATTGATTCTACACGCAATGAAACATCTCTTGCAGTAGTTGGGCCTTTCGGTAGTGGCCAGAAACTGAATTGAGATGTAGGAGAATTTCTTGCCATTGAGGTTGGTGGAATAATGATTGCTTCAAATCTATTGGGGACTGCGTAACCATTTTTAGAATGAAACCCAGATAATACATCATTGAGAGCCCCAAATGCAGCGGTTTCAATAAATTGTGCGAGAGTTCCTGCCATTAGATCATACTCCTAGAATCGCTCCATACTTCAGTTGAAGATGCTTTCTTAAATCGTTGTACTGGTAACAGACAAGCAATTTTAAATTCATCTGCATCAACTCTACGAAATTGTGATTTTACTTGTGAGTAAAGATATTTATGTAAAGTTGGTTTAATTATTGGTAACTTTTTTAATTTGCTGTAGTCTGCAATTATTCTAGTACTTGTCTCATCAAGGTCTTGACTATTTGCAAATGACATAATCCTATCTAACAACTTCATTCTCAATGGTATTGGTAGATAATGAAAGTTAATACCAAGAAATCCATCTGAGTATCTTTCTATTGGAAGCACCAGTGGAAACGTATCATAGTAAGGTAATTCTTTTTTAAGTTTAGGGCTGTAGAAAAACATATTCAACTTACCATAGAACTGCTTTTTGTTTCTCTTACCGTCTCGTATCAAGTCCATTGCAACTGGTTTGCCAAATTCTTTGATTTTATTACGATACCATTTAACGGAGCGGTCTGCTCCTTTAGTTTCATCTTTAACTGATTTTATAAAATTACTAGTAGCCATAACTCTATTTATAACGAATGTTGAGATGATCTTCAGTTAATATCTTAAATTCCATATTATTGTCTAAACACCACTCATTTGCGTATTTCCACTTTGCTTCATTTACTCCCCATGTCTTAACTTCATTGAACCATCGTCTAGTTTTTCTTTTGGGTTGAGATGGTGGTGGTTTACATTGAGCTTTAGGTTTGACCTCTATAATAAACTTTTTGGTAGAACCGTCATGTTGTTTTGTTTTTATGTAAAAATCTGGGAAATATCTGTGAATCTTCTTATCCCAAGGTGATAAATAGGGTATAATGATTTCTTCACTACCCCATTCAATAATAGAAACATTGGAGTCACAATAGGCCATAAACCTACGCTCCCAAAGAGAACGATAAATAACCTTATAAGGATCGCCCTTATATTTTTTGGGATTTTTTGGAATATATCGACCTGAGTATGACATAACTTATAAATACTATATATAAGGAAGAAACTTATGGCAATATTAGATGGATTAAAAAATGCGGTTGCTGCGAACACAGCGAGAGCAGCAAACAATGTCGCGGTCAATGGTCTGCGAAGTATTGCAGGCAATGTATTTGGCGTAGACATCAATCCAACCAATCCTGCAGCTAAACTAGCCACTAGGCCTAGCAATCAGAAATATATGACAAATCTTCTCACATTTCCAGATGGTGTTGAAGTTGATGACCAACAAGGTCATTATATTATATTTGAAATTATGCAGCAGAAGAGGAAAGCAAAACTAGACCCAGTAGGCGGCAAAAATAGTATTGCAGAGCTCCAGAAAATTAAAGATATTGAATATGGGAAAAAAGATACCGCTCGTAGTCAAGCTCCTTTACAAGAAGCAATAAAAAACTTAGAAACAGCAAAGAAAAAACGCCGTAATGAGTTGCTTGGGGTGGGTGGTAACAGCAATTCTCTTCAACTTTCTCAAGGAAAGGCTGAAATTGCAACTCAAATTGCGTTGTATATGCCTCCTTCATTATCTGTTAGTTATAACTCAAAATATGGCGACCAAGAAATTAGTGCATTCGCTGGTGCCGGTGCAGCTGCGTTAGATGCATTTGCTGGTCGAAATGGTGCAAATTTTGACACCTTCTTAGACTCAGCATTAGGTGAGGGTAAAATGGCACTTGAAACTGTAGCGATGAAAGCACTTGATACAGTAGCGCCGGGGGCTACTGCATTACTTGCATTAGAAAAGGGTGCAATTAGAACTCCAAGAATGGAATTGATGTTTGAGGGTATTGGGAGAAGAGAGTTTTCATTCGAGTTTAATTTTATACCAAAAAGTGAAGCAGAAAGTGCAACAATAAAGCAAATTGTGTATGAGTTTAAGTATCATATGGCACCTAACTACACAGATGGAACTTTTAGGGAGATGGACATACCGAGTTTCTTTAATATAAGATATATGTACAAGAATGGGCCAAATCCATTTCTTAATAAAATATCTACTTGTGCATTAGAAAACATGGACGTAAGTTATGGTGGAGATAGATTTGTTGCGTATGAAGATGGCCGACCACAAACAACAAAAATTTCTTTGAAGTTTAAAGAAATGGAAATCATTACTAAAAACGCAATTAAAGCGGGAGCTTAAAAATGTATTTTGCACAATTTCCTTTAAATGTATATGACTCCGTTGGAGATGAAAATTATAAAGTAGTAACACATCTATTAAAACGAGTTGCAATTCGCGCTAAAGTAAAAGTAAATACTTTATTCTTTGACACCTATGATGTTAAAGAGGGCGAGACACCAGAGATGATCGCAGACAAGTTGTATGATGATCCAGAGTTACATTGGATAGTTCTTATGGTCAATGATATTACTGACAGGTATCATCAATGGCCAATGAATCAAAATCAATTTCTTGCTCATATCAATGACAAGTATACTAATATCAGTGGAACACATCATTATGAAATAAATCAAACTTCAGGCGATACTACTGTTAAACTTAATATTGGAACAGACAATACAGATTACCCAACAGCAACCCTAATCACTAACTATGAATATGAACAAGAACGTCAAGATACAGTAAGAAAAATAAGACTTCTTAGTCCAGAATACGTTACTGATTTTGTAGAAGAATTTAAATCAATTATGAAGGATACTGGATAGTGGTAGATAGATTACAGCAGGCTGGTGATTTTACTGTTGACGAATTATCTTTAATTACTACATCTGGTCTTAGAGTTAACCTTATACCCAATGTCGTAAAATTAACAATATTTGAAGATATAAATCAAAGTTGCATAAGCGGTATAATAACAATACAAGATTCAATTAATCTATCTTCTCATGGCCCAATCATAGGACAAGAATTTCTGTCTATGAAAGTCAGAACTTCCTCTGTTCAAGATGATGGTGGAATTATAGATTTCACTGAAAATTTACTTGCAGTACATTCTCTGACCGCGAGACAAAAAGTTGGTAATAGTGTTCAGTTATATAATTTAAGCTTTGTCAGTATGGAATTGGTTAGAAATCAAAGAATCAAAGTAAAAAAAAGTTTTACATTGCCTTGGTCTGATATTGTTTTATCCATGTTGGTTAATCAGTTACAAACTAAGAAAAATATCTTTGTAGAAAAAACTGTCGGTGTTAAAAAATACATTGCGCCAAACATAAGACCATTAGATGTTGTTAATACTGCTCGCGACCAATCGGTAGCAGCTTACAAATCTTCTCCAACATACATGTTTTATGAAACTCTCAAGGGGTTTAATTTTAGAACCCTTGCAAGTTTGTATAATGAAAAACCCTCTATGGAGTACACCACATATGAAAAGGGTGCTCTTGTTGGTAAGAATGGTGTGATTGATATTATCAAAGATTTAAATAATGTTCTTGGGTATGAGATTGTATCAAACAATGACACACTGTTAAATTACAGAACTGGCATGTATGCTTCAGAGCTTATAAAACATGATATTCGTAATAAATCTATTTCAAGAAAAGTGTATAATTATCATGATAATTTCGAAAATGAAGATCATATTGTGAGTGGTGTTAAAGAAGGTAAAACTGAATACCCCCTAGCAAGTTCTGTCGCGTTGAATCCATTGGGTCAAAGAGTATCAGATTTCCCTGCAAGAACGTATGTTGTACCCACCTCTCTGCATAATCGAAGTGATGGTCAACACGCAACTCCAGACAATACATATCCATATGAAGCGTATGGGGCAGAAAAATGGTTACAAAGAAGAAATTCACAAATGGCACAAATAAGAACTGGACTTAGTGTTAATATAATATGTCATGGCAACACTTATGTAAATGCTGGGCAGAAGGTAATACTCAATTTGCCATATACAGCTGCACTTAAAACCGCAGATAAAGAAATAAACGATAGATTTTACAAAGGCCCATTCCTAGTAAAAAATATACGACACGATTTTGAATTTGATAAATCACCACAAAAACATATAATGATTATGTCATTAGTTAAAGATTCTATAGAAGAACCATTAGATTCCCCACCTGATAATTATGAACCGTTTGCACAAGGGAATGTCACAATTATTAAACAAAAGGAGACATATGACGGCGTAGAAGTAAAAACTGTACCGCCTGGCATTTTCGGGGGGATTACAAAATCAGATGACACATAACCAATTAACCGAAACGAGGACAAATCAATGGCTCAAAAAACTAAAAATTTACTCAAAAAGAAAACATTCTTAAAACAAGAAAGAATCATATCCCCCATATCAGAAGATGATAAATATGTTATAGACAGAATGGTAAATTATAGAAACCAAGAGCAAACAGGAACAAATAATGAAAACATACAACACGTTGCAAGAGGGCGTATACGACCAGAATATATTTAAAGCTTTCTTTTTAGCAGGCGGGCCTGGCAGCGGCAAATCATACGTTGTCAGGAAAACTACTGGTGGTACTGGACTCAAGACAGTCAATTCAGATGCTGCATTTGAGAAGTTGCTTAAAGATGCAAACCTTTCTCTGAAGATGCCTGATTCTGAGCTAGATGCTCGTACTCCAATTCGTGACCGAGCAAAAGGAATTGCAGACAAACAACAAGCAAACTATGTTGAAGGCAGACTTGGGCTTATTATTGACGGCACAGGTCATAAATTTGATAAGATTGCAACACAATCTAATGATTTGCGTCAACTAGGATACGACACTCATATGATATATGTTAATACCTCACTAGATGTTGCATTAGAACGCAATGCAAAACGATCTCGTAGTGTACCAGAATCTATTGTGATTAAGTCGTGGAAAGAGGTGCAAATGAATATTGGTAGATTTAACAATCACTTTAAATCAGAAATGATTATTGTGGACAATAATGACCCTGATGAAGATATAATTCAACAAGTGTATAAGCGAATACAAGGTTTACTTCGCAAGAAAATTAAAAATACTCGAGCAAAAGCGTGGATTGAAAACGAATTGGCGCAAAAAAAGAGATAAAAAATGCATTTTTTTACTAAGACCTTGTTTTTACAGGGTCTTTTTTTATCAATTTTGCTTGACAAAGCTTGTTTACTCTGGTATAATGGTTACATAGACAATAAAGAGAGAGATTAAATTATGGCATATGTTTCACAAGAAATGAAGAAAGAACTTGCTCCTGCTATTAAGGCAGTACTAAAGAAGTATAGAATGAAGGGCAGTATCGCTGTCAATAATCATTCTACACTAGAGGTTAACCTATCAGAAGGTTATGTTGATTGTATATCTAAAGGTGAACGTATTCTTGGTTTAGGTGGAGTGAGTAAAAATGTTAATGTTTATCATATTGATGAATGGTATGAAGGTATTGCAAAGAATTTTCTGAATGAGTTGTTGAATGCGATGAAAGGCCCTAAGTATTTTAACAATGATGATGCTATGACTGATTACTTTAGTCGCTCACACTATACTGATATCAATATTGGTAAGTGGAATAAACCATTTGTATTAAAGGAAAGTAAATGACCAGAACAGAATTAAAAGAAATTGTAGGTGGAACTATCTGTGTAGCATTATTATTTGTACTAGTATTCGTGGCACTATGGGCATTATAATTAGTAGATATATAGGGCCTATCTGTGTAGTATTACTATTTGTGTTAGTATTTGTAATATTATGGGTATTATAACAGAGGTTTTGCTTGACAAACCTTGTTCCATCCTGTATAATGGTTACATAAGATGAAAAAAGAGGTGAAAAATATGAATTTTGTTGATTATGTTGAGAGTTTTTATGGTAATGTTCCTGATGCGATTTACCCTATCGGTGCTACAAGAGAAATGATTATTGATGCAATTGAAATTTATATTAATTCTAATAATCTACAATTTCCTTGGGGTGGTGGAGATAGTGTTGACCGCGAACATGTTCGTGATATTATGATTGAAAAATATAATTTGGAGTGGAAATAATGAATAAAGAACAAATTGAAGATATGATGATAACGCTCGAGGAACTTTCTGGAGAGGTTCGTAGTCTTACATACGCAATCAGGGAGTTGACTGATGTTAATGAAAATCTTAGTAAAATACAGTTTTTAAATCTCCCTAAAAAACAGTTAAAGGATGCTGCATAATGATACCTATTAAAAAGACCTTTAAAACCGTAGAAGCTGGTATTGCAAATATGATTGCAGCTGCCAACTATGATTATAACAGCTTCATGCCCGATAATAAAGAAATGTGTGATGATTTTGCAGATGGTTGGGTTGTCAAAGAAGGCAAGAAATACATCAAAATTATGTCAAGCAGGAGTGCTTGGGGATTTATTGTCAATGTTGATAATGACAAAAAATTTAAGAAAGGTGATCTTTTGTACCCAGCTGGTTATGCAACTCCTGCTCGAAACAAAGCAAGAGGAAACGTCCTTGAAGGTGGATTCGCAATCCAATGGACAGGGCCTGCTTATTTGAGATAAATTAGTATTTGTATTGACAATTGGTGGGTATCTATGATATAATGGTTGTATTAATAATAATAAAAAAAGGTGAATAAATGAACATTTCATTAGGTACAAAAATTATTGGTAATTTTGGTGCAGATGTAGAATTGGCAGAAGGTGTGGTTGTCGGAGAGACACTCTCATCAACCCTGTTGAGAACAGAGTTCTTCCTTAGAGTTAAGTGGTCAAATGGTTCTGATACTTGGGTAATGAAGAAATCAATTAATGAGGTTGGTAAACTCGCAGGTGCTGGGTACTAC
>ERZ890604.704-NODE-704-length-10699-cov-3.453495_pt1 | contig 10699 bp, 9 predicted proteins | sample MGYA00521097_ERZ890604 | MGnify/ENA primary metagenome ERZ890604 (study PRJEB32303, sample SAMEA104408625) | aquatic metagenome | biome: Brackish water; feature: Chemocline; material: water | place: Baltic Sea | collected 2014-10-26T21:54:00 | depth 120 m ... | reverse complement strand
ATTGCCGTTTAGGTTTAATTACTACATTAGCAACGCCATAAGGCATAAACGGTGGACTAGAAGATTGGCTACTACACCCGACATAAACCCTGCAATAGTGCGGGGTTTGTTGTTTAAAAACATTTTGCGCTGATTGCTATTTAATAGTATGGCAGTAATAGTTCAATCACAACCAGAAGCATACGGACTTGCTCACAATGATAACCCGTTCGTATTCTTCTCCACAGCTTACACAGCTACACAACGGTTTAAAGTTGTTGTGTTGCCTAGCACCTACCCTACTGACCCTGCACTATCAACGGTTCGCGTTTATCCAAGAGTAGGGATAACAAGCGGTGGAACGGTTCAGCTCAATAAAGCGTATTACGACCCGTCTAGGATTCTGCAGACGCAAATGGCAGCGCAGGTATCAATACCATCTGCTAACCATGCTACGCTATTCACTGCGAATAACATCCACTTCGAGTATGCTCTATTCATTCAAGAAGAGGATAAAGTAGGAGGCGTTTACGTTGGAGGTGATACAAGGATTACAGACGTAAAGAGCGTGTGGAATGGCGTACGAAACAAGATAGACTGGTTAACATTTGACTATACTGATTACGACATGAAGTCAAGTGTTGTCGGGAAGAAATTTCTTACTGACGCACCAAGAACTCAATATATAAATAGCAATCAATCTGCATTTCTATACTTCTTATCCTCAACAACAACCATAACAAGATTATTTATCAAGTCATATGACGCTAATGGCAGTTTGATTGTAAGTACACACATATCAAATCCAAAATCATATACGTACACAATGGCAGCGTGTGGCACGTATGACATAACCAACTCAGCACCATCTACATGGAACTCATCTAACGCAGCTGCATTCTTTAACGGTGCCGCTTACTATACTGTTAATACTTCAGGCATAGCTGATAATGAGATAGTCACATTCTACATTGATTCAAAGTGCTCAAAGTACACGCCTATTCGTTTGCATTGGCTGAATAGATTAGGCGGGTTTGATTCGTTCAACTTCAATCTAAAGAGTACGGAGGACGAGGATATTAAACGAGCTTCATACAAGCAAGAAGAACACAACTTTACAGGTACATCTTGGGAGTACACAAAGGCAAGTAGAGGCACAACCGATTACCATATTCAAACCCAACAGAAGCTAACGGTTAACACGGACTATTTAACAGAAGCGGAAAGCGTATGGATGGAGGACTTCGCTAGTTCTCCTGTAATATACCAAGAGGTGAACAACGAACTCATTGCTATGTCGGGAAAGGCTAAGAAGATAGGCACTCAAACGAGCCTCAATGATAAGTTGATGCAATACACTTTCGAGCTAGAATATGCACTAAGTAATAACAGACAACGTGGGTGAGGTATTAGTAGAAGGGCGTAGATTAGACATAAAGGACGGGCTAGACTTTTCCTTCAATTACTCTATTGCCGATGTGCGTGACCCAAACAAGCGGTCAACTGAATATTCTAAAACAATTGTATGCCCCTCTACTCCATCGAACGATGAGTTGTTTGGTAATATTTGGGATGTAAATATTAGTAACCATAACGACCCTGTATTAACTAACATTGAAACCAACTTCAATCCAAACAAGAAGGCAGAGGCAAGAGTAGTTTCTGATGGAGTTGAGGTAATGGTGGGTGTTGTTCAATTGAGACAGATAGTAATACTTGACGGTAAGATAGATTACGAGGTAGCATTCATTGGTAATTTAATCAATATATTCTCAAAGTTAGGCGATAAGAACCTAAACGACTTCGATGTAGTTGATGGCGAACGTGAATACTACATTGATTTCTCAGACCTTAACCACACATACAGCTACGCTAATATCTTAGGTAGTTGGGATAACTCACATGGTTATGTTTACCCGATGGTTGACTGTGGAGAAAGGACTGAATACCAACAGGATGGAAGGCGTGTGTGGTATACAGAGGATTGGAGACCTTGGTTAAAAGTGAAGACGGTTATTGATAGAATCTTTGCATATGCTGGGTTTACTTATACTAGCGACTTCTTTGATTCTACCATGTTCGGGCGTTTGATTACATCCGAAATAAAGGAGACTATTCTATCAGAGGATGAACTAGCAGAACGTAACGCGAAGGCGTCTATTGGGACTACATATGACATACTAGACGCGGCTAATCTTGTAACTTCTCCAGTTGGTAATTGGAATAGACTAAAGTTAGACACGGTTATTTATGACGAGGGCGCGAACTGGCAGACAGCGACCTTTGAATACTTAGCGGTGAATCAGTTAATAGCTAATGTGAGTAGTACAGTTACCTACTCATTAACAAGGGATAGACAAAGTTACTATTCTTGGACATCTGCATCATTCCCTTACCGATATGATATTTTAGCTAATGGTAATTGTGATATTTACAACTACCACACAGGCGCGTTGATTAACACAAATCAATCAACAGCATCACCATTGACTACATTGACTGGCGATGCTCAGGCTGCTTATGTTTTAGGTAGTGATGTGAACGCACCACTTCAAGACATAATAGACACGCTAACTTCTGACGCTTCAGAAAGGGATTTAGCGTTTACTGCAAACGGTCAATTCTTTGTGGGTTGGGATTTAATGTACGGAACGATACAACCTAACTTTAACCAAAAGCTAAGCCTTGATAATACAATTCAAGGAATATCTGTTCTTAATGAAGTGCCTTTTAAATTTAACACTCAGGTAGACATTGGAGATACTGATACTTCAATGATTAGTTATGTAACGGCTGAAGAGGTATCTATTTTTGTTACCGATAAGGTTTGGTCGGATGTGTTTATTCCGTATAGTATTCTTGATGGCGTTAATAGTGACCACGTAAATATAAGCGGGACGGCTACTGCAAGTGATATTCTGTGGAACGAGCTTAATAATGAATACACTTTAGAGCCTTCTGGAACGATGGAAGTGTTAGCCCAAAACAACGGGCTAATTGAATGGCAAACAATGGACATGAGGGCAATCATTCCAGATGTTAAAATGTCTGAGTTCCTTCTATCTATTTTCAAGATGTTCAATTTGTATGTGACCGTTGACCCTATCAATGAGAACAACCTACTAATAGAAACCCGAAACGACTTCTATCTAAATGGAACGATTAGAGATTGGACAAAGAAATTAGCAAGAGATAAAAATGTTAAAATTAAACCCCTTGGTCTATTGACTGCAAAGGAATTTATCTATTCTTACAAAGAAGACAAAGACTACTATAATGAGAAATACCAAGACAGTATAGGATATACATACGGTAGAAGAAGGATTGAAACCGATAACGATTTTCTGAACAATACACAGAATATTGAGGTAGTATTCAGCCCAACGCCTCTGATAAACGATAATCCTAGTAATAGACTTATTCCTAAAATTTACGACTCAGATGATGATGAAGGAATAAAGCCAACGGAGGCAAACATCCGAATACTATACTATGCGGGGCTAATCACTAGCGCGCCTTCATGGGACTTTAAACATAAACCATTACCGCCATTTAACCTGCCAGGTAGTTACTTTACTAATACGTTTTGGGAGTACCCTTATGCTGGTCACTTAGACCATCCATTAACTCCATCGTTAGATTTGAATTTCGGAATACCTCAAAAATTATTTTATACGGCTAACGCTTTCACAGGTACGCTACAATATACAAACGCTAACCTGTTCAAAGTGTACCATCAAGCGTACTTGGACGAGATAACAGATAAAGACTCTAAGGTACTAACAGGTGAGTTTTATTTGACTGCGTGGGATATTGCAAAACTAGATTTTAGAGACCAGATTATAGTTGATAATGCTTACTGGAGAATCAATAAGATAAACGACTATAATCCATTTAAAGAAGGGTTAACGAAGGTTGAATTGATTAAAGCATTAGATGTTGTTCAAACTAAGGTGGAGGCGTTCACTATTGGTGGGGAAGGACAAACGGGCGGCGGGTCTTCTAGCGGTTCATCTAGTTCAGAACCTTACCCAGCAACAGGGCGTAAAGCCATGAGAGGTGCGAATATTACACACGCTAGACAAGGAAGTGTTAAAGGTCGGAACAATAGAATAGCTGATAGCGCAGACGCTTATAAGGTCATTGGAGACAATAACTTCATAGGACAAGGCACTAGGAACATTAACATACTTGGGAGCGATAACTACGTAGCAAGCGGTCTTGAAAATGTCTCTATAATCAACTCAGACAACCAAGAGGTAACTGAGTCAAACACTACCATAATAGACGGCAAGAAGACTTGGCATTACGTAGACGCAACAACAACTTACACAACGTCAGATAGAGAGTTCGTTCTTGCAGATGCAACTAGCGGAGCGTTTACGGTTACGCTTCCTAAACCTGGAGTATCTACTGACGTTTGGATTAATGTCAAGAAGGTAGACTCAACGGCTAACGCTATAACGATTGACGCGACTGGTTCAATTACTATTGACGGTTCAGCAACACAAACACTATCAACACAATATGATTCAGTAGACTTCTATTGTGATGGTTCTAATTGGCATATAAGATGACATACATAAGCAATAAAGACTTCATTATTGAAGTGGTAAAAGGTAATGTGGCTGGACATTCATTAGTCCCAAAGCTAGGACAAAACCCCGATGTAGATACGGTTTCTATACCTGAAGACATTTGGAATTTAGGCGGCACTTACACAGGCTTTCCTACGGGTTCGCCTGAAACGGTTGATTGTGTTAGTACATCGGCAAGCGATACGGGCGTGTTGACTATTACGGGGCTTCAAACAAGCGCGTCTACGGAATACACAAGCGAAGACATAACGTTAACGGGAACTACACCCGTAACTAGTTCTAATTCTTACTACCGTATTCACACGGCTAGATATTCAAGCGGAACTTCAACGGGTTTAAATGTTGGAACGATAAGCGTTAACCACACCACGACAACGGCTAACGTATTTTTAAATATTGTTATCGGTAAAAGCCAATCTAACATGGCTGGATATACAGTTCCTTCGGGTTCAACGGCTTACATAATAAACGAGTGTACTTTAATAAAGGATGGCGGTACAGCGGTTGACGCTGAAATAGCCTTTTGGATTAGACCATTAAGCGGCTCGCCAAGATTAAGGAGACCATTATCTATAACGTCTGTTGTTGCTACTAACGGAATCGTGAGAGCGCCAATTACGGTAGGAGGCGGGAGTGACATAATGCCAAGAGTAACGGCAACATCAAACAACAATCTGACTATTGAAGTAGGGTATGATTTATTAATAGTTGAGGACTAATGGCAACAGATAAAAAGGTAATAGCGTTACAGGTAACATTAGATACATCTACAGTAAGCACAAGCGTAAAGAAGACTACTAAGGACGTTGAGAAATTAGGAGACACAACTAAGAAGGCATCCGAAGAGATGAAGTCGGGGTTCAAGTCTTCTTCTGAGAACGCTAAAGACTTAGGCGGGAAACTTGGCGGGGCTGTGGGTGGTGCGCTATCATTTGCATCGGGAATAAATACAATGACTAAGGCTGCGCTTGCCTTCATTGCTACGCCTCTTGGTGCTGTTATTGCTGCCATTGTTGCGGTTGGCGCATTGCTTAAAGCATTCTTTACATCTTCTGAAGAAGGTGAGCAAAAATTAAGAATTGCAACGGCTGCGCTATCGGCTGCATTTAGTGTTTTCATCGACATAATTTCATCAGTCGGGGGAAAATTAGTTGACCTATTTACCAAGCCACAAGAGACACTAAAGGACTTCGGGGAATCAATTAAAAGCTATGTGATTGACAACTTTAAGTTAATCCTATCGGGTGCTACTAAGCTAGGTCAAGCGATGGTTCAACTATTCGAGGGAGACTTTGATGGTGCTGTTGAAACTGCAAAAGAGGGGGTTCTTGAATTAGGAGAGGGTATGTTAAAACTTCACCCGTTAACAGCTATTCCAATAGCACAAGCTAAGGCTTACAAAGAGTTAGGGATGGAGATTCTTAACGATGTCAAGGCTGCGATGGAGCTTGAGGATGCAATGAATAACTTGAAAGTATCCAATAGGGAGCTGGGGGTCGAAACCGCAGGACTTAGGGCGGAGATAAAGAGTCTCAATAAAGATGCTGAAGATATAAAACTTTCATTCCAAGAAAGGGCAAACGCAGCTCGAAAGGCGGGCGAGTTGGAAGAGGGGCTTTTACAGAAGCGACTTGCTAACGCAGCCGAAGAGGTACGTATAATAACAGAGCAGAACGCACTATCAAAGACCAAAGGCGAAGGTCTTGACAAACTTGCCGAAGCTGAGATAAAGTTGTCCAACCTGAAGTCTGAAAGCCTTGAGCTTCAAACGACACTCCAGAACAAGCTCAACACCATTGAGCAGCAGATTGCCGCAGATAGAGCGACAAGGAGCGCGGCAGAACTTGATCGGATCAAAAAAGAAGCGGACGAACTGCAAGCGTTAGCCGACCTTAAGTTTAAATTAGCGGATGAAGTTGCTGCTCACGAGGTTGAGATAGAACAACAACTAAAAGATTCTAAGATAGCCCTAATGGAAGAGGGCGAAGCAAAAGAGGTGGCATTAGCTCAATTAGCTTTAGAGCGTAGGCTTGAGGGAATCATGGGGGCAAGTGAGATAGAAAGGGAGCTTAGAGATAACCTTGAAAATGTCGGTCTTATGGAGGTTCAAGCGATTAGAGATAAGTACGCACTTGAACGCCTATCTAAAAAGAAGGATGAAGATAACAAGCTACTAGAACAAGAGAAGAAAATAGCCAATGCAAGGGTGTCGGTAGCACAATCATTAGGAAGTGTACTCGGCTCAATTGGCTCAATGATAAGCCAACAATCGAAAGAGGGCGTAATAGCTGCTAAGACATTGGCGGTTGCTCAAATAGCTATTGATACAGCTGTTGCAATTACGGGCGCAATAGCACAAGCTCAATCAGTACCTTATCCTGGAAACCTTGTTGCAATTGCTACGGGAGTAGCTGCGGTTGTTGCGGGTATCGCTTCGGCTGTAACAACTTTGAATACGTCTAATATTCCAGGAGGTTCTGCATCTGCACCTCCGAATGCATCTGCTGCCATAGCGGGTGCTACATCTGCACCATCATTCAATCCAGTAACGACCAACACCACAGAACTAGGAGGTACTGAACAAGCTGAGTTAGCCCCTATTCAGGCGTTTGTTGTTGAGACACAAATAACAGGAAGCCAAGAGAACGTAAACCAAATAGAAGGTCAGGCAACTTTCGGAGGTGGTTAAATAAACAAAATAAACAAATCACTATTTAATAGTATGGAAAAGTTCCCTTTAATAAACATGACAATTGATGACCACGAAGAAACGGGAGTCGATTTCATCGCACTTGTAGATACTCCCGCCATTGAGCGTGAATGGATGGCTTTCAATAAGCAACAGAAGTTAGAGTTCAAGGTTGAGAACGAAGAACAACGGCTAATAATGGGCGCAATCATGGTCGCTGACTTGCCTATTTATAGGCGCGACGAAGAACACGGAGAATATTATGTGCGATTTAGTTCTGACGCAATTAAGAAGATAGTTCACAGGTACTTTAAGAATGGATATACATCTAACGTCAACCTAGACCATACGACTAAAACGGACGGGGTTTATCTAGTTGAATCATTCATAATTGACGAGCGCAAAAGAACGCCTGAAGGGTTTAGTAAGATACCTAACGGCTCTTGGTTTGGAACTATGAAAGTAGAGAATGACGAAGTATGGAAGCAAGTTAAAGACGGAACATTTAGAGGCTTCTCAATTGAGGGAATCTTCACGGATGAAAGCCAAAAAGACCTAGACAAGCAATTGATTGACCAAGTTATTAGGGTACTATCAGAGGCGTAGTTAAGCACAAAGTGTAACAGGTTTCAATTATTGCTATGTATTAGCATAACAATAATTGAATAATGGAAAAGACACTAAGAGAAAAAATTACTGCTAAACTTTCGGCAATCAAGAAAGTACTAGCGGAGGAAGAGAATCCTGAAGACTCAGTACAACTAGAAGACGTTAAGAAAGTTGACGGAACTATTCTAAGAATTGAGCCAGCCATTGAAGTAGGCGCAACCGTACAAGTAATCGGAGAGGATGCAGAATTGATTGAAGCACCTGACGGAGACCATGAACTTGAAAGCGGAGATGTAATCAAAACAGAAGGAGGAATCATTATCGAAGTTCTTGCTGTTGAGGGTGAGCCTGAAGCGGTTGTTGAGGAAGAAATGAGCGAAGAAGCTCCAGTTGTTGCTGAAGCACCTAAAGGACTTAACGTTGAGGAATTGACCAACAACGTAATGAACAAGCTGAACGAGGCAATTGTAGCTAAAATCAATAATCTAAAGTTTGCTTCTGTAAAAGAAGTTGAGGCTTTGAAATCTGAGAATAAGGTTTTGAAAGAATCACTTACAGAAGTAATCGACCTAATGCAAAAGTTCGCGGGTACTCCAACAGAGGAGCCTAAGAAGAAAGCATACAATCCTTTCGCAGATAAAGAGCCTAGCAAGTTTGACTTCTCGAAGGTTAGTCAATCATTGAATAAGAACTAAAAAAATATAATAAAATGAGTTTTAACGTATCAGCACTTACTGACTACACCGCAGAAAATCAATTTGAATTGATGACTGCTACTGTGTTGGGTGCAAAAATGATGTCTTTGGCTACAGTAGTGCCAAACATCAAAGGAGCTTCTAAGCTACCTCAACTATCACAATCGGTTATCTTCCAAGATGACGCTTGTAGCTTTGCCGCTTCAGGTTCAACGGTGTTCACACAAAGAACATTGACTCCTGGAAAGGTTAAGATTAATGATTCATGGTGCCCTAAAGACCTTGAGCCGAAATATCTTTCTGCTGAAATGGCTGCGGGAGCACATCACGAATCAGTAACACCTGATTACGTGTGGCAAGCTATCATGTCTGAATACACTAAGCAAATTGCAAGAGATATTGATATTGCAATCTGGAAAGGTGAGGACGGAATCGGAGCAGGAAACAACGGACATTGGGATGGATTTGTAACCTTGCTTTCTTCAGGCACTACTGATGCGGATAGCGGTAACACTATCTCTGACCTAGGCGACCCAACAGAAGCGGTATCTGCACAGAAGTTGGTATATCAAGCGGCTGCGGTTGCAGGTCTTACTGAGTTCGATGACTTCAGAGTGTTCGTTGGTTATGATGACTACGCTGCTTTAGTTACAGGATTGATGAACGCTGGTCTTACTTACGGAACATACCTTAATGGAATGGGCGGTGCTAATGTAGACCCTAACTCTTCTGATGGTCTTAGCTTTCCAGGAACAGGATTGAGAGTTATTCCAGTTGTTGGATTGAACGGAACAAACAAACTCTACGCTGGACGTTTGAGCAACTTCTTCATCGGAGTAGATGCTGAAGGTGATTTTGACTCTTTGGAGACTTGGTACTCACAAGATGATCGTGTCGTAAAATTGGCTATGGAGTTCAAAGTAGGATGTCAAGTTGCTTTCCCTGCGGAAGTAATCACCATCATACCGTAATCGAATTAAACGGGGTGGCTTTCGGGTCACCCCTTAACCTATAAAAGACTAAAAAATATGTCGTGTCCATTAACACAAGGTTTCTCATTAGATTGCAAAGATGCAATCGGTGGAATCAAGTCTGTTAGGTTTGCTTCGTTGAGTCAGTGGGAGTCATTAGACCCTGCTTATGCAACGGGCGCGGTAACTTTCGCTTCAGCTTCTTCAGTGTTCTACAAATATGAACTAGACAAAGAAGAGTCCAGCTTTAACGATGACCCAACAGCGGGAAGTAACAAAGGAACAATTTACTATGTGCCTGCGGTTACTTTCATACTATCAAAATTAGACGTTGCAAAGCGTAACGAGATGCGATTACTTGCTAAGAATCGAGTGGTTGCAATTATCGAAACGCGGGAGGCTACTCCAACTTATTGGGCTATTGGTGTAACCAATGGCTTAGACTTAGGTACGGGAGTTGGTGGCTCAGGTGTTGCGGCTGCTGACCTTAACGGGTATACAATGACTTTTTCAGGGCTTGAACCTGACCCAATGGTAAACGTATCGTCTACGGATATTGCGAGTATCACAAATTAAGAATCTGTCTGTTTTGTTTTCATTAAGCCCTGTCTTCGGACGGGGTTTTTTGTTTCCTTAAATTAACAGAATCGGCGGTTCGCTATTTAATAGCATAAACTATTAACATGGCAACTACAATTACACCCGCAACTCTTACTGTAACAATCACGGAGTCTATTACTCTTGGAGGTATAGATAGAGGGCAAACACAAACGCTACTCGTTTCAAGCGTAACCGAAACAGACAATAGAATAGTAAACGTTGGAACGGCTGAAACTGATATTATTGGTTTTGGGTCTGCTAACGGACAAGGCTCATTCATTCGTACAGATGTTAAGTATATCCGAATATCAAACCTTGATGACACTAACTACGCTACCATCGGAGTAAGTAAGACGGGAGCAGATACGTTCTTCATCAAACTAGAGGCGGGTAAGTCTTTCATCATGGGTAACGATGACTTAGAAATTGATGCTTCTGGAGGTGCTTCTAGTGCTTTTGTTGAGGCTGATAATATTAGCGCAAAGGCAAACGGTGCGGCTGTTGACCTTAACATCTTTGTAGCGTTAACTTGATACGAATAACGCAAGATAGTGCAAA
>ERZ890604.701-NODE-701-length-10737-cov-3.902453_pt1 | contig 10737 bp, 4 predicted proteins | sample MGYA00521097_ERZ890604 | MGnify/ENA primary metagenome ERZ890604 (study PRJEB32303, sample SAMEA104408625) | aquatic metagenome | biome: Brackish water; feature: Chemocline; material: water | place: Baltic Sea | collected 2014-10-26T21:54:00 | depth 120 m ... | reverse complement strand
ATCGTCGGAGACCACATCCACGTGTAAGTTGTTGAGGTCTGATGATGCGTGAATTGGCAGCTCTTCGAAGAGCACTTTATGAGACGGGGGCGGCCAGGTTGTTGATGAAAGCGGCCCTTCGATTTCCAGCCATTGAAAGGCGACGCCGGGTTGGCCACCGTCCGGGAACGGCGGGTAACGATAAGTCGGCGGTCCGTTGTTGACGTTTCTTGCGAGTGGAACCGGCAGTCCAAGCAGGCTGTACTCGAAGGTTTCGTGCTCGTGCAGGTGGATGGTCGTTTCGTACGTCGCCAGTTCGGATTGGATGTCAAGCAGTCCGCCCGTCGCACGCACGTCTCCGGAAACATCCGGGCCCGACGGCTTGCGTGCTCGGAAAGTCAATGGCACGGGCCGCGTCGCAGGTTTCAGGTCAAAGCCTGACTGCTGCAATACGGCGCGCGCGGAGAATCGAATCCTGTACTCGCCGGGAAGCCGCGCGACGAAGCCTTGAGGGTATCCGTAGTACGGCCAGTGCGCGGATCGAAACAGCGCCATTTCAATCGCGGGATCGTCCGGTGAGGCGTCGAGTTGTTTATTGTCGATTCCTTGGGAATTTCTGGCAAAGAACATCGCCTGGCGATTACCGAACGTGGACTTCTCGGGGAACAGGCTTGCTCCAACGGCTCGGTGTTTAGTTCTGGGAGGCGGTCGCACTCCGCTGGCGATCGCCTGATGCAGCGCCGCTTCGGCCGCATCCAGATACGCGACGAGTTGAACTCTGGAAATGTCGAGCGTCTCAGTCGTCTTGTTGAAATGGTGGCTCTCCCGGTCTTCCGGCAGCATGTCCCGGATATCGAGATGCGGCAGCGAAAGGACGTCGCGCAGGTTCTGCTGATACTCGTCCCGGTTCACGCGACGGATCGGACCGCGGCCTTCCTTCGCAACTTCCGCAAGGTCCGCTTCGTGAAGCTTGTCAGAAAGATACCGCAGGAATCTCGCTCGTACTGCTGATGAAAGCTCGTGCGGAGCGGGTGGCATCTCCCCAGCCCTGACGCGGTCGTGGATGTGAATCCAGCGGCTGCGGATGTCTGGATCCTTCAGCTCAAGAGCCAGAGACGTGAGGTCGAGTTTGCCTGTCGAAGATTCGGCGTTGTGGCATTCCAGACATGATTGCTGGATGACATCGTTGATGACGTTCGCTGGCGAGACATCAAGTGGTGAGGCATCGACGGGCTCCGCCGCCTTCGCAGTCAATGAGACTGCGAAGGCAAGCGTGATGACCAATTGAATTGTGGCCAGTCTATGCCCCATTGCTCGCGCCTCGGCACAGCCGTCGAGTTACTCTCACAGGTTCTCCTGCGCCGCTATTTCGCGAAGAAGTCGTGCTTCGAATCTCCGCCGCTGATTAGATAGGCAATCAGATCCAGAATCTCTTCTTTGGTCATCCGGTCGAAGAGACTCGTTGGCATGGGCGACGTCTTTGACACGATCAGGCTGTCGATCGTCTTACGGTCAATGGCGACTTGCTTATTAGGTTCGGTCAAGTCGGTGTTCAGCATGAGCGAGTCGCCATTCAGGTTGACGACGACGCCTGTGTGGACGAGGCCTGCGTCGGTGACGACCGTGACGGCCGAGAACTGCTCGTTGATCACTTTGCTCGGGTTAATGACCTGGTCCAAAAGATCGTGCGAGGAATAACGGCGACCTGCCGAAGTCAGGTCCGGCCCGGTCATGCCACCCTGATTATCAAATCGGTGGCAGGCGTAGCAGCCAGCGGCGGCGAACATTTTCTGGCCGTTGGCGTAGTCGCGATTTGTCAGCCCGGTTCGCGCCGCTGCTGAGAGTTCTTCGAGCGTCCATTTGGTCGATTTGCGACCGGCGAACACTTCTCCCAGATTGTCGAGGACAGACTTCTTCTCGGCCTTTTTCGCGAGCAGTTCGGCCATTGATTCTTTTTCAGAGTCACTCAGCGAAGCGACAGCATCGTCACGGATGAACTGAATGAATTTTTCGAAGCTCGCCCCGCCACGATAGTTCGCTGCCTTGAGGAACCACTCGAAGTAAGCCGTTCGCAACTCGGGAGTCCAGCCTGCTTTGAGCAAACGGATCGAACGTGCGTACTGCATCTGCTCTTCCTGAGCCGGCGCCGCCGCGATCAGAGCGATGCTTTTTTCAGCCGTGTTCGGTGCCTGTAGAAAGGCCAGTGTCTCGCACAGCAGCCAGTTCAGCTCGGCGGTCTTTGCTGGGAACAGCGGATCAAGGCTGGCTGTGAGCTGGTCGACGATCCGGTCGCTCGGCTGACCGAATCGGTTCAGCGCGATTTGAATCGTACGGACGAGCGTCTGCTGTTGATCTTCAGAAAGTTTTGCGGCATCGACTGAAGCCAGAGATTTCAGCAGCTTGTCCCGCATGGCTGTGTCGACGGCGGGCGTCTGATCGTTGCGGTGCTGCGGGCAAACGCCGGCGACACGACTCAGCGCCAGCAGGGCTTCAACCTGTTTCGCGGGATCAGATTCAGTCAGTGCTTTGTCGGCCCATGTTTCTGTCGGTTGATGCTCGACCGCTGTCCGAGCGGCGAAGCGAATGAAGCGGTCTTTGTGAGAAAGGTACGGCCATGCGACGTTGATCGCGTTCAGATCCTGTTTGCCGTGGAACGCTTCCAGTTTGTGTCGAGTGTCTCGGGCTTTGTTTGCCGATGGCTTCGCCTCGACGAGTTCGGTTGATTCGTCACCGACATAGGTCACTCGGTAAAGACCCGACTGTACGCGGCGTCCGCCGATCGTGAAGTACATCGCTCCGTCCTGTGGATGGATGATGGCATCGGTGATGGGCAACGGAGCACCTGTGACGAATTCTTCTTTCGTGGCCGTGTAGGTCGATCCGCTTTGCTTCAGGTGAACGGCGTAGAGCTTTCCCCAGCTCCAGTCGAGAGCGTACAGAGCGTTCTGATACTTCGCAGGAAACTTCGCTCCGTACCCAAAGGTCATGCCGGTTGGTGACCCCGGGCCGATGTCCAGAACTCCGGGCATGTTGTCAGCGTAGAACGCCGGGCGTTTGCCGGCTCCGTTGCGCCAGCCGAATTCTGCTCCGCTGACGACATGACAAATTCGAGTCGGTCGATACCAGGGAGTATTAAAGTCGTACTCCATGTCGGCGTCGTAGGTGAAGAGTTCTCCGTCGCGGTTTACGGCTCCGTCGAAGATGTTTCGAAATCCCGATGCGTACGCTTCGAACGTTTTCCCGTCCGGTGTCAGTCGGTAAACGATTCCGCCAGGAGCCAGCACACCTCGGTTATGGCCTCGTCCGTCGGGGAAACTCGGCAACAGATGATCCTCGCCCCAGACCTGACGCACGGGCGAGCTGTCGGCGATTTCCGGTGGGATCGTGTTGTTGCCGGTGATCAGAAAAAGTGACTTGCCATCGGGCGTCGGTACCAAAGCGTGAACGCCGTGATCGCTTTTCGAATCGATCTCGCGAATCGTCTCAACTTTGTCGAGCTGGTCGTCGCCATTGCTGTCTGAAATCCGGTAGACGCCGGACTGCATCTTCTGCTCGTAGTCGTTGACTCCGACATAAAGAGCACCAAAGGCCCAGACCATTCCATTCACGCCACGGACATCTGCTGGAACCTTTTCGATTAAGGCTGGTTCGACGGCTTCTCCCGCCGCGGACGGAGTGATTCGATACAGGTTGCCAAACTGATTGCTGACCAGAATTCGTCCTTTGTCGTCGGTGCAAAGGTTGACCCACGATCCCTGATCCTCGCCCGGCACGGAGTAAAGCAGTTCGACCTTGAAACCCTTCGCTGCGGAAATGCGGTCGATGGGGGTCGCCTTGTTGCCGCCGATGGCCGGGCCGACAGACGCTGGCCGTCGCGGCTTCGGCTTTTTGGCTTTGGCAGTCTGTGCAGATGCAGCCGGGACGAAAACGGCGGCGACAAGCGTGACTACCAGAAGTGATTTCAATTGAGACGTCAGTGGAAGCATTCTTTTGGTCCGTGCGTTAAGGCCTGGTTGAAGTTTGCTGGCTATGACATCGGGTCTGCCCCGGGTCGGGCAAATAGTCTCGCGGATGACGAGCGACTTGCAATCGAGTCGCTTGTTCGACTTGCTGCCTTTGCTGCTCGCTGTTGAATCTGCTTGCTCTGCGTTCAGCTCGCGTGGAGTTCAGTCTGTGGCAGCCGGGAGAGTTCTGACAGATTCAGGAGCTGACCACTGTGGTTTGCATTGATCATTCCGGTTTGAATGTTCGGGACGTAATGCCGCACGAGGCCGTTTCTGAGTCTGCACGCAGGCCTTCCGGCTGAGTCGCACACAATGTCACATAAGAGCGTGCACACCCTGACGAACTTTTCGAGTGACCTGTCGAAATGTTTCGCCTTTCTTGAAAAGTACCTTTCGCCCGGTCCTTAGTCGCGTCACTTCCTGACCATGTTCGGACTGGACTTTGAAACTGCTTGCCCACTGAGTTCGCGAACAAACTGTGGACAAGCGATTTCAGCAACTGATGGTTCCAGTTGACGCCGCCGCGAACTCGCCATGATGGCGTGCGGCGGAGTGTGCAGACTCTGACAGAAGCCGATCCATCAAACGGAGAGGTATCAGAAATTGCTACTTTCCACATATCTGACTCCTTGTTGGCTGACCATCATTTTGATAATTGAAACCGTTGTGAGCGGCCGCCATGAGCCGTCGCCATTCCGCGTTGTATTCCGATTGCATCGCGAATCGTGAGTCTGAAATCCGACTGTTCGTGCTGACAGCCGACGATTTCACAAGCCGGGCAAGGCATGATCAATCTCCAAGTGAACCTCAACGAGAGTGTTGAGTACATCCGCAACTTCTACACCGACACACCCATCGCTGGAGTTGTACTTGGGTCAGGACTCGCATCACTGGGCGACTCGCTTGACGAAGTTACCGCCATCGACGGAGCGGATATTCCACACTACCCCCAGGCAACGGCGCCCGGACATCGCGGTCGGTTGCTTTTTGGAAGAATCGCAGGCCTGCCCGTCTGTCTGGTCGACGGCCGACTTCACCGCTATGAAGGTCACGACTTTGACACCATTGTCTATCCCGTTCGACTGATGATCGCTTTGGGGATTCGGTCACTGATAGTTTCCAACGCCGCCGGGGCTGTGAACCAGAAGTATCGTCGCGGAGACATCGTCATCCTTGATGACCACATCAACATGATGTGGGGCAGTCCTCTTCGAAGCCCGAACGACGACCAGATGGGACCTCGATTCCCAGACATGAGCCGACCATACGATCGGCAGCTCGCGAGCCGTGCGAAGACCGCAGCAAAACACGAAGGACTACGTGCACATCGCGGAGTCTACCTCGCTTTGTCGGGACCTGCTTACGAAACGCCGGCTGAGTATCGCATGGTTCGAAAGCTCGGCGCAGACGTCGTCGGCATGTCGACCATTCCCGAAGTGATCGCTGCCCAGCATGCGGGGATTCGCGTTCTGGGCCTGTCCGTCGTTTCTAACGTCGCAACAGACGACGTCCTTGCAGGGACGTCAAGCGAAGATGTCCTGGCGACTGTATCGAGCGTCGCCCCCGCTGTTGGCCGAGTCGTGACATCTGTACTGGCAGGCGAACACGCTTCCTGAAACAATCGCCCGCGATCCGAGAAGCGCGTTGCGCACTGGTAGCGTTTTCGCCACCAGCAACCGTCACGCTCGTTCGGCGCAGGAAATCATTCTTCACTGCACAGTCACTCCATGCCTTCGCCTGAACGACCAACTGAAAATCCCAACCTGACGGCGGCATTGCTGACGCCGTCTGGTCGCGGCGCTGTAGCCGTTATCCGCATCCATGCTGCAAAGCCAACTCCCTCGAACCTGCCTGCCGCAGTTGTCGACTCGGCCTTTGTCTCCATCAGCGGAAGACCTCTTTCGCAACAATCAGTCGGGCGTCTTTGCTACGGTCATTGGACGAGCGACTATTCAAGTGAAGACGTTGTCGTTTGCCGCACCGATGAACATGCCGTCGAAGTGTCCTGCCACGGAGGCCGAGCAGCCGTCAATCGAATTCTGGAATCATTGAAGGCGGAAGGTGCTTCAATCGTCGACTGGCGGACTCAACAGACATTGATCTCTTCGCCGTTCGACCGGGAAATTGCGGAGGCGATTTCCCATGCAACAACGACGCGCACAGCGGCAATCCTTCTCGCCCAGGCATCCGGTCGATTGAAAGATGCACTTACGCATTTGCTGGAGCTCGACCTGGCAGAAATCACGCCGCGGCTGGCTTCACTGCTGGAAAACTCGCAGTTCGGTCTGCACCTGACACAACCATGGAAAGTCGTCCTTGCAGGTCGCCCCAACGTCGGCAAGAGCACGCTGATCAATGCACTGCTCGGCTTTGAACGAGCGATCGTTTTCGACCAGCCCGGGACGACTCGGGACGTCGTTACCGGTATGACCGCATTCGACGGCTGGCCGTTTCAACTGGCGGATACCGCCGGGATTCGAAATACGGACGACGAACTCGAACAGGCGGGCATCCAGCGTGCTCGACGTTCGGTGGAATCAGCCGATCTCGTCTGCATCCTGCTGGACACGTCATGCCCGCCGACGGGTGAAGACGAGGAGTTGCTCGCCGAATTTCTAAAATCAGAAGCCGAGGATGGCCCCCCAACAATCATCGTTGCCCACAAAGCTGACCTGCCCGATCAATGGCCGATGTCGGTTCCGGATCATGCTGTGCGAGTTTCATCAACAACTGGAGTCGGCGTTGAAAAACTGATTTCTACAATCGTCGAAACACTGATCCCAAAGATTCCACAGTCTGACGCAGCGATCCCCGTCTCACTTCGACAGATTCACTGGCTCGACAAATCCATGCAGGCCGCCAAAGCCGAGGACGTCGCACAGACGCAAGCAGCGATTTCAAATTGCCTGTCGGGAGCTGCCTTCGTGGACGAAACGCCCTTCGCCTGACAACGTTCGGAACTCCGAATCAGCCATTGCCCGCCTCAGCTTGAAAGCGATGATGAGCCGCCTGAAAAACGACGAACCGCTGTTTGAACCGTACGACTCAGCGGCGCTCACAAGATTTCGCCGCAGCCTGAAAGCCTGGTACGCACAGCGGGCTCGCGATCTTCCGTGGCGAAACATCGGCGATGCTTACCGTGTCTGGATCAGCGAGATCATGCTGCAGCAAACGACGGTCGCGACGGTAGTTCCATACTTCGAACGTTTCATCAACCGATTCCCGACGATTCATGACCTCGCCAGTGCTGAGCAGGACGAAGTACTTCGATACTGGGAAGGTCTGGGTTACTACAGCCGCGCTCGCAACATTCACAAGACGGCGAAGCTTCTGGTCGAGCAAAGCAACGGTGTCTTTCCTCAAACGACCGACGAACTGACCGCCCTGCCCGGCATCGGTCGCTACACCGCCGGCGCGATCATGTCATTCGCGTTTGATTTGCCGGGATCGATTGTCGAAGCCAATACGCTGAGACTTTACAGCCGCCTGTTGTGCTTCGAAGGAAACCCGCGAGCAACTCACGGCCAGAAAGTTCTGTGGGCGTTTGCAGAACATCTTTTGCCGCGAAAAAACATCGGTCCGTTCAATCAGTCGTTGATGGATCTCGGAGCGACCGTGTGCACGCCGACTGATCCGAACTGTCCCGAGTGTCCATTGCTTCCGCATTGCGGAGCAGCCAGAACCGACCGTCAGAACGAAATTCCGATGCCGGCAACCAAGCCTGAAATCACGCCCGTCATCGAGGTTTCCGTCGCCATTCAGCACGAGAATCGCTTCCTGTTAAGACGTTATCCCGAAGGGCAACGATGGGCCGGTCTGTGGGATTTTGTTCGGTTCCCACTGGGCGATGCCGAATCGCTCGTGCCAACGCCTGGTCTGACTACTGCCGGCAAGATCCCTCAGAAGCTGATCTCGAACATTGAACTATCCGTGCACGAAGCAACCGGCACGGTCGTTGAACTGGCTCGATTTCTCAAAGAAATTCGGCACAGCGTGACGCGATACCGCATCAGCCTTTTGTGTTTCCTCGCATCGACAAAGCATGCCACTCCCGAGGCAAACAAAAACCTGGCATGGGTCCCCGCGGAGCAACTGGACGACTATCCGTTATCAACGACTGGAAGAAAACTGGCGGTTCTCGTGCAACGAAGTCAGCCGACTCTTTTTTGATCCGCAACACGCCACCACAATCCGTGGTTGATTCCGGACAGTCTGCCTATCATCAGCTGCGAAACGCCGCACGGACACACTTTGACGGCCAGGCAAGGACGGAACAGGCATCGAGATGGCTCACGGCGACGAAACAGAATCTTCAGCGGCTGCAGGCGACGATTCTGCCTCGCCCGATTCTGCGACCTCGCAGTCCGGCATGCCGGATCGAGTCGCCGTTGCGGATCTGAAGCGACGGTTGATCGAAGCTGATCGATTCGGCGATGAAGACCTGCGTGCTCGCTGTGAAGTTCTTCGAGGCCTGAAAGTCGAAGCGGACGACATTGCAGCACTGGCCGAAGACGGCAATATCGAAACACTCAGTCTCGGTGGATACCTCTCGTCTGTTACTCAGTGGCAGCGGCTTTGCGAACGCCACGGACTGGATGAACAGGCCGAGCATTGCCGCGAACTCGCACGCTCCGCTTTCACCGAAGCTGCCGCCGACTGGAAAGCGACCGTCGAGAAGCGGGAAGACGAAGCAAATCGCGGCTCACTTTTCGATGACCTGCTCGGCACCGCGCAGCTCGAAGCCGACATTCGCAATCGTGGACTTCTTGAACCGGCAGCGCTGACACCGCTCAGAGAACTTCGAGACAACCTGCGTGACGACCTGTCCGCTGACCTGGAAAAAGAAAAGCCAGACAACAGAACTCTGGATCGCTGGACACGGCTGATCGCCGACCAGTGCGATCATATTCTGACGACGGTCGATGACCTCGACCCGAATATTGCCGCCGAGCAAATTCGGTCAACGCTGATACTTTCAGGCTGGTACCTCAAGAAAGTTGACCGGCGTCGCAACAATGGCACTCGCCACTTGAAGCGGCGACATCGCCGGCTCAGAGCGGAAGAACAGGAACGCCAGCTCCAGGGTTCCCTCGAATCAAGATTCGGTCGCAAGTTCACAGGAACAATGGAACGACTGGTTCTGGTGCTTATCTGTCTTGTACTTGGATTGATGATTGCCGAATGGACGATGCCGCTCGCCAAGGAAACCATCTACCGGTTTGCAATCGTCGATGCCGCAGCGTGTGCGGTCTTCCTGGCAGAATTCGGGCTGAAGCTGGCACTGGTCAAAGGCCGCGGCCGCTGGTTCGTACGACACTTCTTCGTCGACTTTGTGCCATCAATCCCGTTCGGACTGTTGACCGCGGGCCTGGCAAATTCCGGAGACGTCGTCCGAGCTGGTCGTGTGGTCCGCTTCGCCCGTCTCCCGAGGTTCGTGCGGTATGTCCGGATCCTGCGTCCGATTGTGAGAATCGCTCGCGCGCTCGGACTGGTCGCACGAGGAATCGACCGACTTGTTCGCAGGTATGGGCACGTCTTGAACTGCAACGTGATTCTGCACCCGACGCAGCGTGAACAGGAACTCTTTGAGCAGGAACGCCGGGAAGCAGCCCGCAATCTTCAGGAATTGCGTCAGTTGCTGCGAGATGCCTGGTCGCGAATGTTTGCTGAAGCCAGCCCGGAAGACAGACTTTTTGTTGCCAACACGCGCATCGAAGGAATGCAGCACACGCTGAATCGACGAACGATTCAGTTTGAGGAGAGTAGTCGAGCCACCAGCGGAACTCGCGACATCCCCGCCGAAGCCTTACTTGACCGCATGGAATCACTGGAGCCGTCGCTGGTCGAACCCGCGCTCGGCGAACCCATGATGATGCAGCTCGCTCGAATCATTCGAATCCTGTCCGTCGCACCGCTGCGCTGGTTGCCCATTATCAGGCAGTGCATTCCTGCTCAGGCCAGCCTGATGAGCGAAGCAGACGTTGTCTCCACCACGTCGCGACGTGTCGCACGGTTTCTCCGAAAGTTTCACGACGCCTGGTTCTGGCTGACCGACCTTTACGGCACCGTCACGCCATCACAATTTATCGACCGAGTTGGCGGCATCCTCGTGAAGAGTTCTTCGCGGCCAGCCTATCGACTGCTCCTCTTCGGTGGCTTTCTGATCCTGACTGAAGCCACGCTGTCGATCGTCGAAATCGATGCCCTGGAACCTCTGCGAGCTTTCCTGAAACGTTTCCTGGGAACGACAGTCCTCGTACTCGGTGGCGTCTGTCTGTTCGTGCTTGGCCTTGGCTGGTGGCTGCAACGAGTCGCGCGCGAAGCCACCGACTTCTACGACAAGTCAGTGCAGGCTCAGTTTCTCCACTTGATGGATTCTGTCCGGCCGAAATATCTGGAACGCGACGCTGCGGTGTTGTACGAGCGAGTTCTGGCCGCAGACTGGCCGACAGACGATCCACGTAGCGACGCTGAAAGAATCAAAGTTCTTTGCCAGCGTCTTCGCAATGCCATGTTTCCGTCACGTCGCAATCCTGATAACGACGATGCCATTCTGGCGGAGCTTCCATTCGTGAGTCGATTGGAACTGCTCTACCACGACTGGCTGGACGGTGCGATGTTTACGAAAAGTGACACGCGCACGACGAATCAGTTGCTGGGCAACACGGCTCTCAGCCAGTTGATGCTGACTTCCGATCGCATTTCGAAAAAGGACACGAAGCAACTGGCGCAGGTCGATCTCGAAAATCAGAAG
>ERZ890604.700-NODE-700-length-10742-cov-3.589127_pt1 | contig 10742 bp, 5 predicted proteins | sample MGYA00521097_ERZ890604 | MGnify/ENA primary metagenome ERZ890604 (study PRJEB32303, sample SAMEA104408625) | aquatic metagenome | biome: Brackish water; feature: Chemocline; material: water | place: Baltic Sea | collected 2014-10-26T21:54:00 | depth 120 m ... | reverse complement strand
GTCCAGAAACATCTTGTTGAAGAGGTGCTCGGGGAATGGAATGCCAGGAATCTTGACGCCATTGGGCGACACGGAAATTCCACCACCGCCGAGTGCCATGTACGCAAATCGGGTCTGCAGGCCGATCTGCCTTGCCGCGAGCTGATCGAAAGAAATCGAATTCCGGAAGTTAGCAGCCCCCGGATGCGGCGCTCCGGATAGCCACGACATCGATGCGGCATGACCGCCGTCGACTTCCGGATGTGACATGCCCGAGATGACCGTGAAGTCGTCTCGAAGATCGGCCAGCGGTTCGAGATACTGAGTCGTTTCGTAGTCTCGGCCAGCTTTCTCGGGCATCAGATTCGGTGGATGGAAAGAAAGCTCAAAGTTGATCGCGACCATCCGACGCGGCACGCGTTGCTCGGGCGGCAAGGCCAATGCAACAGACGGACGCATGCAATCCAAAGCCGGCAGCGCGATCGCAACGCCAGCACCTCGCAACATCGTGCGACGGGAAATAAGTCGTGAGTTGCTCATATCGAATCCTTGGAATTGGTTGGTTCAGTCAATCTCAAGCAGGCTCTGGCAAGTGAGTCCAACTAAGCGAAGCTAAGCTAAGGAACGTGTCTGAAACAACTTCCCGTTTCTTCCTGTACGCTGCAAGCGTTTCACAACATCGCCTTCGGCCTAAGTCACATTCGACAAACCGGGAAGTTGTCACAGGCACGATCCCTTGTGGCTTTGCCTCAGGTCTCGACATTAATGACTGACCAGACCTGCGAACTGAGGATAGCGCACTTGCCGAGCAGCATCCACCGAATCGAACATCCAACGACTCGGAACGTTCCCCCGTGAAAGCCACTCTGGTAGACTCAAATACTCTCCACTCGTCGGTCATCTGGATCGTCGATACGCACCTGACACTGGGTTTCTCAGAATGAAAAAGTCACTGCGCATCTTCTGGCTTATGGCCGGAGTAACGGTCACTGCATTTTGCGTGTCGCCAGCCGAGGCCCAGCAGTCTGCCTGGTCAAGACTCGTCAAAGAAGACTCGCCAGTCCTGTGGTGGAACTTTGATGGAAAGGAAGCTGGCCAGCCAATCACTTTCGGCGCAAAGCCGATTCCCACAACGACTGTTGTCGGCGATGTGAAGTTCGATCAGCCTGGCCCACCCCGATCGACTTCCCCGCTGTTCGCAGTCGAAAATCGATCGATCGAGATGACTTCAAAAGTCGGAGTCATCAAGGTGACCGACCCCGGCGAAAAGAGCCCGCTCGACTTCGACAAAGGTGACGCGATAACCATCGAAGCCTGGGTGAAGCCCGATCCGTTCGGCGGCTCGCGATACATGTACGTTGTCGGGAAAGGTCGCACATACGAGAAAGGCTTTTCGCGGGAAAACCACAACTACTCGTTGCGACTACAAGGCCAGGGGCCGGACGCCGTGCTCAGCTTTCTATTTCGAAGCCGCAAGACTGAGAACTCAGCTGGCGACTGGCATCGGTGGACCTCAAAAGAAGGTTTCACGGTCGACAAAGGCTGGCACCACGTCGCGATGACCTTTGAATTCGGCAAGGCGGACAGCCTCGTCGGCTACGTGGATGGCCGGCCGGTTCCTGGTGTCTGGGATCTGGGTGGAGCCACCGACAAAGCGCCGGTCGTCGATGACGATCAACTCTGGATCGGATCGTCGATGGCGATGGGAGCGAGCAGTTCATTCGATGGCCAGCTCGACGAAGTCGCCATCTACCGCAAAGCTCTCAAGCCGGAACGCTTCATGCTTCGGGTTCCGTACTTCCCAAAGCCGCCAGCGCCGCCGATGCCACAGTCAGCGCCACCGCGCGATGAAATCCTCGTCGAGGTCATCGAAGGAATTCCCGATTCACCATCGTGGCCCGCCACGCTTCCGGAGCCCACGGAGTTCTGGAAGGAACCGGCATTCGCCTTCTTCGCAACTCCCCAGCGTTATTCATCGAAGGCGTTGCGGATCGACAGAAGCAACCCGCTCATTCTGCGAGCCAGCAGTGTGATGAAACTCCCGGCCGGCAAGTACAACTTTCTGGTCCGCACATTGCGTTTCGGAAGGCTGTTCATCGACGGGAAGCTGGTCGTCGAGACTCCGAAACGTGGCCATCGAGGCGGCGGCCACGGGCAGATGTACGAACTCAAAAGCAAACTGGCTCCCAATTCGCGACAGCTCTTTCCGGGAGCGGTCGAGCGAATGGCCGAAGTCGAACTCGACGGTAAAGATCACGAATACCGATTTGAAGTCCACGCAGGTGGGCAGACACGCCGCGTCGAGTTTGGCGAGACGAGCGTCAGCTTCGCGCCGGTTGCCGCTCCTGCTGACCAGACTTCGGAAACATCAAACACCGAAAGCACACCGTTCCGAGTGCTCAGCACGAAGCTCGACATTCCCATGACCAATCGCGGCTGGGAGTCCTACGAACGTCGGCGTCGAAACGAGTACGTCTGGATCGATCAGCAAAAGCGTCTGGAAGTCGGCGACGCCGAGCAACACTACTGGAACAAGCGACACGAGATTGCTCAGGAAATTGTGGGTGCAACATCACGCGTCCCTCTCCCGAACGTCAGCGCGAACACAGCACTCACCAACGACATCGATCGATTCATCCTGGCACGACTTCAGAAAGAAGGAGTGACTCCGACGCCACTGTGCGATGACTGGACCTTCATGCGGCGAGTATCGCTGCACCTGATCGGAACTCCGCCGTCGCCCGATCTGGTCGACGAGTTTATTGCCGACAAGTCGCCGAACCGCCGTGCCAGATTTATCGACCGCATGCTGGAACACCCTGGCTGGGCTGATCACTGGGTTGGCTACTGGCAGGATGTGCTGGCCGAAAATCCCAACATCATCAATCCAACGCTGAATAACACCGGGCCGTTTCGCTGGTGGATCTTCGAATCATTCCTCGACAACAAACCGTTCGACCGATTTGCGACCGAGTTGATCTCGATGGAAGGCAGTGCTCAGTTCGGAGGTCCGGCCGGCTTTGAGATGGCCTCACAGAACGATGCGCCGTTCGCTGCAAAAGCTCACATCATAAGTCAGGGATTCCTGGCTCTCGAAATGAAGTGCGCCCGCTGTCACGACGCCCCATTCCATGACTTCGCCCAGGAAGACCTTTTCAGCATCGCCGCCATGCTGAAGCGAAGTCCGCAGAAAGTACCAAAGAGCAGCACGATCCCCGGCGGGCTGTCCAATTCCGATCTCGTAAAAGTCAGTTTAAAGGCTGATCAACCGATCTCGGCAAAGTGGCCGTTCGCCGAAAAAGTTGGCAGTTCAATTCCGGACGGCATCATGCAATCGCCAGGCGATTCCCGACGAGAACTTGCCGCGCGAGTCACCTCGCCGCACAACGATCGCTTTGCTGAAGTTCTTGTGAATCGTTTGTGGCACCGGTATCTCGGACGAGGCCTCGTCGCCTCGATGGACGACTGGGAGACTGAAGAGCCGAGTCATCCCGATCTGCTGCGATACCTCGCGCGTGACTTCGTTCTGAGCAGCTATGACATTAAGCACGTCGCCAGACTGATCCTGAATTCGGGCACCTATCAGCGTCAGTTTGCCGTGGCCGAAGATGAACCTCGTGCGGAGCTTTTCGCGGCACCGGTCCGGCAACGTCTCACCGCCGAGCAGCTTGTCGATTCGTTGTTCGCCACTTCCGGCAAGCACTTCCGAGCCGGCGACATGAACATCGACATCGACGGCAGCCGCGAAATTAAGAATTCGCTGAACCTGGGAATCCCCCGTCGAGCATGGATGTTTTCGTCGATGTCCAACGAGCGGGACCGTCCGAGTTTGACTCTGCCTCACGTCGCACCTTTCGTCAGCATGATGGAGACGTTCGGCTGGCGGAGTTCTCGACAGAGCCCGCTTACCGTTCGCGAAGAAGCAGCAACTGTTTTACAGCCGGCAATCATCGCCAACGGCACGGTGGGACGACGATTCACTCGGCTTTCCGACGACAGCGCATTCACCGAACTTGCTCTCCAGGATCAGCCCGTGAGCGAACTGGTCAACGCGGTCTTCATCCGATCCTTGACTCGCAAACCCGACAGCGAAGAACGAGCAATGTTTGTCGAACTGCTCAGCGACGGCTACGACGAACGAATCAACAAAGAAGAAGCCAACAAACCGCTGCCGCCACTTCCGACGCTGCGAACCGGAGTTGGCTGGTCCAATCACCTGCACCCGGACGCCAACACGTTGCAGGTTGAAACTCATGAAGTGGTCAACCAGGGCGATTCCCCGACAAAGCGACTCACCCACGCGTGGAGAGAACGCTTTGAAGACACACTCTGGGCTCTGATGAACTCACCCGAGTTTGTCTTCGCTCCGTAGGACAGTGATTTCACGATGATCAGGGAATGACAAGAGAAGACGTCACCAGCCAATCCAGTTATAGACGCACTGGCCAGGATGAATCGCCCCCAACGATCATACAGCTTTGGAAACTCCCAGGATTGAAGTCGCTGAAAATAGATGAAGCACCAATGCCGCGAGAACTGGAACAGCATTGAGGCCCGTTTTGTGAATTAATTCAGTCATCGACTACGTGATCAGCCAGCTTTAAATCCAGGCGATCCTTGTACGTTTTCAGTACTTGTCGAGGTCGCATACTGGATCAAAGATGGTGTTGTAGCCGACGTCCGGCAAGCACGGGACCTGATGTGCATCTCTAAGAGCTTCGCCAAAAAACGGTAAACCCCATGTGTTCTTATCAACCCGAAAATGCAATCCCTGCCTGGCGTGCGTTGGCTGAAGCTTCCCGTGACGGTACGCTGAAGAGTTCCTCCGTTTCGACTTTCTGACTCAACATGTTGATGGAGAGTGTCAGTGTTAAACTTTCTCGGAAGCCTGTTCGATACGACTGGATTCCCAGCGCGGTGGAACTGCGGAATCGGCTGGAGTGATGACCCAAGCGTCGGGTGGATGCACATCATTTCCGACGTCGCCATCTTCTGCGCCTACACGGCCATCCCGCTGATGCTTGTGTACTTCGTGCTGAAGAAGAAGGACGCACCGTTCCTTCCAATCTTCTGGCTGTTCGCCGTGTTCATCGTCGCGTGTGGGATGTCTCACCTGGTTGAAGCGATCATCTTCTGGGAACCAGTCTATCGACTGTCTGGTTACGTGAAGGCCGGAACGGCGATCGTTTCAGTCGTGACTGTCTGCGCGCTAATTCCCAACATGCCAAAGTTTCTCTCGATGAAGACGCCCGAAGAGCTCGATCGAGAGATCGCAGAACGACGACGCGCGGAAGCTGAAGCGGAGCGTGCTAATAAAGCCAAAGGCGAATTCCTTGCCAACATGAGTCACGAAATCCGGACGCCGATGAATGGCATTATCGGGATGTCCGAAATCGCCCTCGAAACGGACCTGAACCCGGAACAGCGACGCTACATTGAAACCGTACGGTCGTCTGGCGAAGCCCTCCTGAGCATCATCAACGACATCCTCGACTTCTCAAAAATCGAAGCGCAGAAGCTCGACCTCGAAGATATTGATTTCGCCATCCGCGAAGACCTTGGCGACTGCATGGAAATCATGGCCTTTCGTGCTCACGGCAAGAACGTCGAACTGGCCTGCCGCATTGATTCGGCCGTTCCACAGCATTTAATCGGCGACCCTGGACGGCTTCGCCAGATCGTCATCAACCTCGTCGGAAACGCCATTAAGTTTACGGAAGAGGGAGAAGTGGTCGTTCGCGTCTCAGCGGTAAATGTCGAAGACGACCGATGCGAACTTCAGTTTGCGATCTCAGATACGGGCATTGGAATCCCAAAAGACAAACAGGCGAAAATGTTCAACGCCTTTGAACAGGCGGACGCGTCGACAACTCGCGAGTACGGCGGGACAGGACTTGGCCTTGCGATCTCGCGTCAGCTCGTCGAGCTGATGGGTGGGCAGATCGAAATCGAAAGCGAAGTCGGCGTCGGAACAACGTTTCGATTCTCGGTTACGCTGGGCATCCAGAAGAATCCGCCCGCTCCGCGCGAGCAAAGTCTTGAGTTCCTACAGGGTCTTCCCGTCCTGATTGTCGACGACAACGAAACCAACCGTGTGATTCTCAAAGAAATGGTCACCGGTTGGGGAATGCAGCCAACAGTGGTCGAAAGCGTCGACAAAGCGATTCAAGCAATGGAACGAGGTCAGCATGGCGGGAAGCCGGTTAAACTTGTCCTCACGGACATGTACATGCCGAAACGTGACGGTATGCAACTGATCGAGTGGATGCGTTCGCGGCCGGAGTTCGCCGCAGTCAACGTGCTGATTCTGAGTTCCGGACCAACGTCTGAACATCGAACTAAAGCCAAGGAACTGAAGGTCGCTTCTTACTTGACGAAACCTGTCAGGCAATCGTCGCTTTATGACGCTATCGCCAATTCCATGTCTGACCTGATTCCTCAAGAGGATTTCGGTTCGATCGGTGCCCCACAAATTGGAGCATCAGACGACGCAGCCAATGACGAAACACCTGCTGGCCTGAACGTCCTTCTGACCGAAGATAATCCAGTTAACCAGCTCACAGCCACGACCATGTTGAAGAAATTTGGTCACAAGGTCGACGTCGCAAACAACGGGCTCGAAGCACTCGAAAAACTCGCTGAAAACGATTACGACGTGGTCTTCATGGACGTGCAGATGCCCGAAATGGACGGCATGACGGCGACAGCTCGGATCCGGGACAACGAAAAAGAATCCGGGAAACATATTCCGATTGTCGCAATGACCGCTCACGCCATGCAGGGCGATCGAGAGAAATGTCTCGACGGAGGTATGGACGAATACGTGTCCAAGCCGATCCGGCGTAAGGACTTGAAAGCGGTCATCGAACGAGTCAGCGAACGATTTCTCAAGCGATGATCCCAGCGGCGTCATTGTAAACGAGTCGGACATTCACGATCAGGTCCACGTCTGTCTGGCCACAAACCCAAACAGAAGCCATTTATATTTTAGACCAATGACAGGAATCAGGAATGCTGGTCGATTCAGAAGAATTACTGGAAGAAGTCGAAGACGACCGCGAGATGCTCGGACAGATGTTTGCAATGTTTCAACAGGACTCCGCTGAACGACTACCGAAAATACGCAACGCCATTGGATCGGGAAATGCTCAGGTTCTGATGGAAGAGGCTCATGCACTGAAGGGCGGAGTCGGAAATTTCTTTGCGATGTCGGTCTACGAAACGGCATACCGACTTGAAAACATGGGTCGCGACGGGGAACTTGCTGATGCACCGTCCGTGTTGGCAGAGCTGGAAAAACAACTCGACCAGATGAACGCTGAAATCAGAGAAATTGTTGCCGGTTTATGACAACCTGAATTACGGAGCAAAAGGTAAATCCCAATGGGGCCAGACGAACAGCATAAGCCTGCAGAAGCATCACCTGATGCGCCGACGGAAGAGCTTTCCGATGTTGATCGCGGTGCCGACAAACGCGACGCGTTCAGCGCCACCGTCTCGTACCGATCGTCCGCTGGGCCAACGCCGGAACTGACGGGCAAAACTAGTCCGTCGGATGGCACGGTCGCGCGTCAGACAGTACCTGCAGACAGGCACTCAGAACCAGTCGTCTCGCGCGATCCGGCTCCAGACCAGCCACCGCCAGAAGCTGTCGGGCGGTATGCAATTCGTAAGGTCCTCGGAAAGGGCGGGTTTGGAGCCGTTTACCTGGCCTACGACCCACAGCTCGAACGTCACGTTGCGGTGAAAATTCCACTGCTCCGTGGAAGCGTCAACCGTGCCGAATTTCTCCAGGAAGCTCGACAGCTCGCACAACTGACTCATCCGTCAATCGTCACCGTCTTCGACGTGGGCGTCGCCAATGATGCGTGCTATATCGTTTCCGACTTCCTCGACGGAGACAGCCTTTCCGAGTGGCTGCCAAAACACACTCCGAACTGGCAGACGACGGCAAAGATCGTTGCGACTCTTGCAGAAGCATTGGCTTTCGCTCATTCGCAGGGCATCGTTCACCGTGATGTGAAACCAGCCAATGTCATCATGACCCAAAGGACCGGAGACGTCGTTCCGGTGCTCGTCGACTTCGGACTGGCTCTGAGTCATCTGTCTGCCGGACGCACCGGAATGCGGCGCGGCGACATCACCGGCACACCGTCTTACATGTCTCCCGAACAGGCACGGGGCGAAGGTCACCGCATCGACGGGCGAACGGACATCTATTCGCTGGGCGTCATTCTTTATCGAATGCTGAGCAACCGCCTCCCGTTTGAAGGGAAAACGCTTTCGGCGGTGCTCGATGCGGTGATGAATGACGAACCGCAGCCACCGCGACAGTTCGTTCGCAACATCCCGCGCGAACTCGAGAGCATCTGTCTGAAAGCAATGGCTCGGCAATTGTCCGATCGCTATACCACAGCGAGGGACCTCGCTGACGATCTGCATTCACTGGTTCGCCAACACGAAGATGAATTGCGTGCAGCGGCAACCGCGGCCAAGGCTGTCGAGCAGACGCTGCGGCCTCGCGAAGCCATGCGCATCCTTCTGGCCGAAGATCACCAGTTGACTCGGTTCAAACTGAAGACCGACCTCGCCAAATGGGGCCACGAAGTCATCGAAGCTGCCGACGGTGAAGAAGCCTGGAAGCTATTTCAGCAGGGCGAGTTTGCAATCGTCATCACTGACTGGATGATGCCAAATGTTGACGGCATGGAGCTGCTGCAGCGTATCCGTGAAGTCGAAGGCGGCGAATACGTTTACGTCATTATGCTGACTGCAAAAGCTGAGATGCAGGATGTCGTCTCAGCTATGGGGGCAGGTGCCGACGACTTCCTTGCGAAGCCCGTGCATCGAGACGAACTTCATGTTCGCCTGCGAGCCGGACAGCGAATTACTCGATTAAATCGTGAACTCAATGAAACCAATCGACGCCTGAAACGAAGCCAGGATGCGGCGGCAGAAATTCAACGAGGGTTTCTCCCGAGCGTCGCTCCTTCATTTCCAGAAGTTGACCTTGCCTGGGAACATCGCCCTCACGTCAAGCTTGGCGGCGACATGTTCAACGTCGTCACACTCGACGACGATCATGTCGGCATCTACTCACTGGACGTTACAGGCGAAGGAATTCCAGCGGCGTTCCTGGCGATGACACTCAGCCAGCTTCTGTCAGACGGAGCAAACCCGTCATCCATTCTGACCGAACAGAATGCTGGTGGCTCTGGCGTCTCAATCACGGAACCAGCCGACGTCGCTTCCAGGTTAAATGAGCAGTTCGGCGGGGGGGCCGAAGCCAGCCAGTACTTCACCCTGATGTACGGCATTCTGAACCGAACGACTCGCGAGTTTCGCTTTACAAGTGCTGACCATCCTCCAGTACTGCATGTCTCCGCCGACGGAACATCCCGAATGCTTGACGTCGGTGGATTCCCCATTGGTATGGCACCGGAAGGCGTCACATTCGATCAACAATCGGTGCAGTTGGAATCAGGTGACCGCCTGCTGATCTATTCGGACGGCCTTCCGGACACAATGAATCCTGACGGCGACGTCTACGGCGCAGCCCGCCTGTTGAATGACGTCGGTAGTCTTTCGTCGGTCTCGCTGCGCGACCTGGTGAACAGTCTTGTGAGTAGATCGACAGCCTGGCGTGGCGCAGCCGCCGCCAAAGACGACGTCACAATTGTCGGCGTCAGCATTGTTTGATTGACGCTACGATGCCGGAATCTTCCGATTCCGTGTGTGTCATTCTCGTCGTGTTCGAGGCGACATCTAAACTGCCAGCGTCGCTCAGGCATGTGTTTTATGACGCGCTCAATGGGGTTCTTCGCGACGCGAACTTCGACAAATTTGCTGAGTCGTTGTGCGGTCCTTTTTACAAAGAGGGCGGTCGTCGGGGCATTCCGCCGGGCATCTACTTCCGCATGATCTTTGTGGGGTACTTCGAGGGCATTGATTCTCAACGCGGCATCGCGTGGCGTTGCGGTGACAGTCTGTCGCTGCGGGCGTTTCTCGGGTACGAACTGCATGAGAGCACGCCGGACCATTCGAGCATGACGCGCATCCGTCAGCGACTTCCTCTGGAAGTTTTCGAGCAGGTCTTCGCGTTCGTGCTGTCACTGGTCGAAGAGCACGGGCTGCTCAAAGGTAAGACCGTCGGTGTCGATTCAACTCTGTTGGAAGCCAACGCGGCGATGAAGTCGATCGTTCGAAAGGACACTGGCGAGGACTGGGAAGCGTACGTCCGCGGACTGGCCGAAGCGGAAGGCGTCGAGATCAACAGCGACGATGACCTGCGGAAGTTCGATCGAAAACGCAAAGGCAAGACGGCGTCCAATCAGGACTGGCAGAGTTCCAGCGACCCTGACGCCCGCATCATGAAAATGAAGAAGGGCCACACTCACCTGTCGTACAAGCAGGAACACACGGTCGACCTGGAGACCGAAGCGATCTTGTCCGCCGAGATTTATCACGGCAACGAATCCGACGCCAACACGCTGCTGGACAGCGTCGGTACTGCTCAAGGCAACCTTCAGCAGGCTGATAGCAATTCGAAAATCAAAGAGGTCGTCGGCGACAAGGGTTACCATAAAAACGAAACGCTGGCGAAGTGCCGGGCGGATGAATTGCGAACCTACATCTGCGAGCCGGATGGCCCGAACCGCCGCTGGACGGACAAGCCTGCTGATTACGAAGCAGCGTACCGAGCCAATCGACGTCGTCTAGATCGGAAGAGCGTCGTGTAGGGAAAGAGTGTAGGATAGGGTGTA
>ERZ890604.699-NODE-699-length-10742-cov-11.105455_pt1 | contig 10742 bp, 15 predicted proteins | sample MGYA00521097_ERZ890604 | MGnify/ENA primary metagenome ERZ890604 (study PRJEB32303, sample SAMEA104408625) | aquatic metagenome | biome: Brackish water; feature: Chemocline; material: water | place: Baltic Sea | collected 2014-10-26T21:54:00 | depth 120 m ... | reverse complement strand
GGAGTACTAAATGAGTTTAGATTATTTAACAGAAGACAATGACGTAGCTGAAATACTAATAGATATTGATGGTAAGATTATGCCAGCCAAGATTGATAAGATAGCCCTTATTGATGCTGACACACTAGCATACACAGCTTGCTTAAATACCGAGGAGTGTGAAGCATTACTACCATGGGAGATGTATACTGAGGATGAGATACTAGAGATTGAGGCTAACCCTAACTATGATGAGGAAGCTTGTGGTATCTGGACTATTAATATAGATATAGCTTATGATAAAGCTATGGAGAAGTTACAGCGTATACTAGATAAAACTGGTTGCCAAGATGCCGAGATGTACTTCACACATGGTAAGAATTTTAGATACACGGTAGACAGTAGCTATAAAGCTCATAGAACTGGTAGAGCACCAACAGGGTTATACGAGTTAAAGAAGAAGCTTAACGATACCTTCCCTGGTGAGATATGTGAAGAGATTGAAGCAGATGATATAGTAGTTTATAAAGCTAGAGCAGAACCAGAGAAGTATGTAATGGTAGCCGTAGATAAAGACCTTTTATATGCAGTCCCAGGAATTCACTTTAACTATTATGAGTCTGCTAGGTACAATATAGAAATGAAGTGGATGCCAGAGTGCGATAGTATTACTGCAATAACTTGGCCTTATAAACAAGCTATTATTGGTGACACTGCAGATAATATTAAAGGAATTAAAGGTATGGGCCCAGCAGCAGCTAACAAAGTATTTGCAGGTTGTAACTCAGAAAAAGAATGCTGGGATGCCTTAGTATTAACATATGAGAGTAAAGGTAAGAGTTCAATAGAAGCTCTTCAAACTATGCAATTAGTACATATGCATCAATGGGATGGTACTAATATACAATTATTTAACCCGAGGAAAATAGTATGATAAATAGAAAATGGTGGGATAGACAACCCTGGATTGGACTGATACTATCAGTCTTAACAATAAGTATGTTGCTAGTAATGATAAGCCCTTTTGTGTTTTGGTCTTATACTCAGCGTTACGTAGATAACTTAGATGGCACAGCCACTATGGGAATTATGTTTGAAAAGACTATATATTTAAAAGAGTATAAGAATCTGGGTAAAGGCAATGGATGGTTTGGGGATTATGAGAGATACTCAAGAAGTGATAGACATGGTGATGTGTTAAGCATCTATAAGGATTAGCATGAGTTACACACATCACTATAGACAACTAGTTACTACTATATTAACTAGAGGGGCAGTACAAGATTGTAGAAATGGGGCGCAGCTTATTATCCCACACTATAGCTTTACAATAGACAATATGGAGAATGACCATATTTTAAAATTACGTAAGATGTATTATAAAGGTGTTATAGGAGAATTTCTTACTTTAACTAGTTCTACTCCTTTAACCAATGTTTCACAGTTTGAAGCACACGGTTGTAACTACTGGAAAGACTGGGCTGGCCCTAAGGGTGAGCTAAATCTAGACTATTATAATGAGTTACACCCAGCCCTAGAGAATGTTATAGCTCAGATTAAAGCTGACCCAACTAGTAGAAGGCATGTCATTAGTTTATGGAATAATGAGAATGCTTTTAATGATAGCTTATCACTTCACTCATGCTGGCATAACTTAACCTTTAGTGTTATAAAGAATAAGCTACATCTGGTGTGGACTCAACGCTCTGTGGATACTATGATAGGATTACCTAGCGATGTATATCTAGCATATCTATTTATGCATCTAGTAGCAGGTGAATGTGGTCTAGAAATTGGTAGCTGTATGTTTAGCCTAGCTAATGTTCATATCTATTCTCGGCACTTAGTGGGCGCTTATGAATTACTCAAGCGTACAACAGAAGACTATGATAAGCCTTTAAAATTTGAGCTTTATAAATAATATGTTAGTAGGTACTATTTTATTAACTAAAGACAATGTATATGTGAAGGAAGATGGTAAATTGCCGCTACGCCCCGAACATGATAAAGAGTTGCTTAAAGATATTTGCTATAATGGTAGGGTGTCTACTAGAGCCTATAGTATGTTACCGCCCTCTATTCAAAAAGTGGTAGAAACTGATGATAATGTTTTATCAGTGCCTATTACTATACGAGAACTAGCTGAGGCTGACTTATTAATAGTTAGTAGGTCATTTGAGCTATGTAGAGGTAAAGAGTTTAGATTAGATAAATTCAAGCTAATCTTAAGAGATAGAAAGATAGAACTATGGAGAAGAAAATGAATTTAGATAACCCTATAGCAAATGCACTAGCATTAGAGATGGCTACAAAATCACCTTGTAATAAACGTAAAGTTGGTGCTGTTATAACTAATAGCAGCGGAAAGCTGCTAAGTAGTGGTACCAATTGTAATGGTGATATACCTTGTGAAGACTCTAATGGTAAAACTCTAGACACTGTAGTTCATGCAGAAGTTAATGCTATTAAAGGTTTACAAGATGGAGATAAACCATCAGCTATTTATGTAACTCATACACCTTGTGAGAACTGTGCTAAAGCTATTAAAGACGCAGGCATTATTCATACAGTTATAGTAGAAGAGTTTATGAAGTTTGATAGTGGCAAGTTACGCTATGGACTAATACCACCTTCAGCTACTAGGTCACTAGCCGAGGTATTAACATATGGGTGTAAGAAATATAAAAAGAATAATTGGCAGTTAGTAGATGACACTAGTAGGTATGTAGATGCTTTATATCGACACTTAGAGGCTTGGAGAAATGGCGAGAAACTAGATAGCGAAAGTAGGCTATCTCACTTAGCTCATGCCCTTACGAATATAGCATTTTTAATCCATTTTGAAGATAAATAAAACGTCATATAAACAACAGAAACTATCCAAATTGGGATTATTTTATCTCAATTGGATATTCGTATTGATATTAAATAAAATCAATCCTACGCGATTTAGATTAAGCTAAGTCTAAGCTAAATTGCGTTATAATATAATAAACATAAGGAGAATATATGGTAATATTCATTAAAGACTACATAGCTGAAAGGCTAGAAGGTGGTGATCTAGGCTATGTTATAGCTGAGGCACTTGGGGTATCAGTTAGTATGGTTAGCAGCTATAAGTTGGGAGGCTATAATCCTAGTCTAAGTGTTGCTAAAACAGTATATAGACAAGAGGGTATAGTACTTCACCCATTTAGTGAAGAGTCCCTAAAAGTAGAATTAAGCAAGGATAAAAGATGATGAACTTAATAGAAGTAGAAGAAGCTATTGTACAATGGTCACATAATAGAGGTATCCTTAAGAATGGTAAAGCTATCACCCAATGTCTTAAACTAATGAGTGAGCTTGGTGAGCTGGCAGATAACTTAGCTAAGGGTAATGATACTAAAGATGATATAGGTGATTGTTTTGTTGTATTAACTAATATAGCTAGGTTAGAGGGTACTACTCTAGTAGAATGTGCTAATCATGCTTATGAAGATATTAAAGACCGCCAAGGTTTCCTTAATGAGAATGGTAACTTTATAAAGTCTACTGATGCTAACTATACGCAATTACTTATGGATTTCGAGGCAGCACAAGATGCGTGATATTATGTTAGATATTGAGACTCTCTCAACGGATAGCCATGGTGTAGTTACAACTATTAGTGCTGTCGAGTTTGACTTGACTAGTGGTACGGTTGGTAAAGAGTTTGAGATTGCTATAGATATTAAAGAGCAAGTAGATATGAATGCTATTATAGATATACCAACAGTAGTTTGGTGGATGAGTCAAGATAGTGAAGCTATTCAAGCTATGTTAAGAATTAAGAAAGAGTCTGTTGAGTTCGCTTTACTTTCATTAAACTCCTGGTTAAATGACATTGACTGCATGAATAATAATATCAAGCTCTGGGGTAATGGCTGTACCTTTGATAATGTTATGGTACGTAATCTATATTTACGTCACGGTGTAGAATTTACTTTACCTTATTGGTGCGATAATGATGTTAGAACCTTAGTAACATTAGCGGGTATTGATACTAGATCTTTTAAATTTGATGGTATTAAACATAATGGTATAGATGATTGTAAGCACCAAATAAAGTATTGCAGTGCAGCTTATAAGGCTCTATAATGAAATTCTTTAAACCCCAAAAAGGTAAAGCCTTTAGTAACTTGCCTAAGAAAACCTTAGACACTTTTGACAACACACTATATGCTGTATCAACTAAGTATGATGGTAACCAGGTGTTTATTACTAAGACAGATGGACTAATAGAATTCTGGACTAGTGATTGGAAGCAGTTTTATATGCCAAGAGTAGCATTTAAGATTTATGGGTTGTTAGTTGGCTCTACTGATTGTACTATTATAGCTGAGATGAACTACGGCATTAATAGTGGTAAGCTAGGTGATAGAGTTACAGTACAAGGCAAGATAACTACAGAGAGAGTAAATTTTAACAAAGGCTTACCATGTTCATTAGATGAAGAACTAGTTGTGCTAAATATCTTTGACTTTATTCTTGATGGTACAGACTATAACTATAATGAGCGCATGGTACAAGCTAAGCAATATAATTTACCTCTGGTAGAAACTATGTTGATGACTGGTAGCAATGCTATGATACATGCTAGGAAATTAGCTAAGGAAGGTTATGAGGGTGCTATGTGTATAGAGCCTAACTCGTTCTACCAGAAAGGTAAAAGAGTTAACTATAGTATTAAGCTAAAGCATAGACCAACTGCTGATATTAAGTGTATTGGTGTTGAAGATGGTGAGGGTAAATATACTAATATGATTGGTAGTTTACTATTACAAGATGGTATGGGAAGAGTTGTTAGAGTCGGTAGCGGTTTATCTGATATTGATAGACAACAACCAGATAGTAACTTTATAGGTAAAGTAATAGAGATTGAGTATGAGCAAATACTAGGTACTTATATTCAACCAACATTTATACAAGTAAGAGAGGATAAAAATGAGTCAGATTAAGATAAAGTTGCACACTTCACAAGAGGGTGATATAGATATTGACATGAAAGCAGAGTGTAATCTAAACGAGTTAGAAGTAGCTACTGGTTATATGATGGCGGCATTAGTTAACCAGAGTACAACAGGGCTAGAAGTACTAACACAACTATTAGAGGATATTAAAAATGGCGACAGAGCAGCAGATACAATCAAAGATAGTTAAATATCTTGAGTCTAAAGGTTGTTATGTAGTTAAGGTTATTAGTGCATCTAAGTCTGGTGTACCTGATATACTAGGGTGTTATGAGGGTATATTCTTTGGTATAGAAGTTAAGAAACCAGAAACTGCTTCTAATGTTTCTAAACTACAAGAGTATAATCTAGATAAGATCAGAGAGTCTGGTGGTCATTCACTAGTTGCTTGGGATGTGGAGATGGTAGAAGAATTTATTTCTGGTATATTGTTATGATTACACCCTACCCACACCAAATACAAAAGGCGGAAGAATGTTGGAATATATTAAAAAGCACTGGCTATGTCTACTTAGCTGGAAAGCCTCGTTCAGGGAAAACTTTAACAAGTTTACTGATAGCAGAAACAAGCGACAAGATAAAAAGCGTATTGATACTGACGAAGAAAGCGGCTATACCGGGATGGGAGAAGTTCCTACATGGGATGAGTCTTTCACACAAGTATCACGTCACAAACTATGAGCAAGTAGGTAAGTGGAATACACTAAAGAGGAAGGCTGAACTAAAGCTTAGCCCCTCTGACTATGACTTGGTTATCATAGACGAGTCACATAACCTTGGCACACTAGGTAAACCTTCTGGTAGATTCTTAGCTATTAGGTCTCTATGCTATGACCTACCTCATATTCACTTGAGTGGTACAGCTATAGTAGAAAGCCCTTGTAGTATCTACCATCAAATGTCAATTAGTAAGTATCGTCCATTTAATCATAAGAACTTTTATGACTTCCATAGAGAGTTTGGTGAGCCTTACTATATTAAAGCCGCTGGTAGAGAGATTAACCAGTATGATAAAGCTAAAGATACTCTATTACCTATAATTAATAAGTTCACTGTTTACATGACCCAAGAGGATGCTGGTATATCTAAGGATGTGCAAGCTGTTGATAAGATACATTATGTTGAGCTTAAGGAAAGTACTAAGAAACTATATAATACTTTACAAACTGATTGTATAGTAGAACTAGAAGATGAATTAGGGAATACAGCTACTATAGTCTGTGATACAGTAATGCGTTTAAGGGTAGTTTTACACCAGATAGAGAGCGGAATATTTAAAGTAGGGGATAATGATGATGTCAAGATTACATACAATATGGGCTAAGTTTAAAACAAAAGAGAACTTCCAACATATACCTTACTATATTAGTATTGATGGTGATATTATAAACCTAGCTTATTGTGACACCAGTGGTAAATATCGTCCTTATAAAGCTCATAGTCTAGCTAAAGATGGTAAAGGTTATTGGAGAATTAAAACTAAGGCAGCTACTACACCATCTATATCACGTAATATAGGGTTACACTTTATACCTAACCCAGATAATAAACCTGAGGTTAATCATATAGACGGTAATAAAGATAATAACTATTATGAAAATCTAAACTGGATGACAACCAAGGAGAATGTTCAGCATGCTATAGACAATAATCTAAGAGAAGCAATGCCATCAAGTACAGCTAAGGCTGGAGCAAGAGCTCTATGGGATAAATATAAAAGACCTAAAGGTTCTATAGATAATAGTGAATTGGAGTTAAGATGAAATTAAAAGTACATAAGATAACAAAAGACTTTGTGCTAATATCAGAGGAGCCTGAGGTAATTAAGTATATAAAAGCTAACTTCGACTTAACAAAGCCTACAGTTATAATGGCCCACTTTATACGTCAGCAAACTATGCTTAAGTACTTCTTCCCTAATATAGAGATTGCTTCATCTAATAGTAAAGCTGAAGGTGTAGATTATAGCTGGGCTGAGAATTTTATTATTCTTTCTAGCGATTATAGTGGTAGCAAGTTTATTCAACGGCGTGATAGGATAGTTAACATCAATGGTAGTAATACCACTATAGTTAACCACATCCTAGTTAAGGGTGCTATAAGCGAGCAAGTCTATAAACGCGTTAGTAAGAAGGAAGACTTTAATAACTCTACCTACGAGGCAGTAACACTATAGTTACTGCTCCTCATTCTCTTTAAGCTTTTCAGCTAATCCTCCAAGGCCTACAGCACCTAAGATACTGTACACATCCCAATTAACTTTCTTACCAGGCATCTCAACTATCTCTAAGATATGTAGCTCATTTCCAGTTGGCGGTGGGTTATTCCTTAGTATATGGCCTAGGGCACTTTGTAGCTCTGTATCTAGGCCATCAAAGTGCTGGTAAGAACTCATAACCTCTGTAGTATCAATATAGTCAATTAACTCATCCCAGTTAGCATCTACCCACTCTTGTGACTTATCTTCAACTAGTTTATCATAGTAATAGTCTTTAGCATTACGTTCAGCTCCAATACCAGTATAAGGTTCTTTACTAATCTTAATCTTCATACCTTGCTTCTCAAGCTTCTTGCGAATCTCTGGGAGTATAGACTTGTTAAGGCTATCATAGAACTTAGTAACACCAGCAGAACCTGATAGCTCATTTTCACGCTGTATTGGTATTGCAATACGGTTAGTACCATTCTGAATTGCCTCATCTAATGCACCAACTATTTGATACTGGTGAAACTTCTTATCACTCATAGGGAAGTCTGCAATAATACTATCTTGTAAGTCAGACTTTCTAATTCTATCTTCTAGTATTCTAGCTTGCTTAGCTAAGTCCTCAAACTCTATAGAAAGCTCATTATAGTTTGGTAGTTTCTGGATATCTTCCTTCTTTAAAGTCTTAATATCCTTAATTATAGTATTACGCCTATCTCTAACCTCTTTAAGCTGCTGCTTCATAAGATTATGCTCTTCAATACCAATCATATTACTCTCAAACGTTCCTTTACCAGCACGCTCACTCTGTGCCCAGTCAGACTGGAACTCATTAAGAACGGTAGTAGGTTTACCATTGATATCATCTTGGTGAGTTCGTCTCCATCCTAGTAGTGTGCTACTAGGTTTCTTATCTTTAAGCTTAAGTTCTTTAACCTTATTAACAAACCATGGTAGGTCTGGGTCGTCTATATCCATACCTTCCATTGCCTTCTGCATACCCTCTAATTCAGTATTAGTAGGCTTAGCATTAGCCTTATCAATTACTGTATCAAAGTGTGTTACTTTAGGGGCATTATCTAAGGGCGTACTAATAGTATTAATTGTCTCTTTATAAGTCTCTGTATCTACCCCTCTCTCACCTAGTGTAATATCTGCATAGCCTAATTCTTGGTTATCTATAGTTCCTATTTGATTACGATTACCAAGTCTATCCATAGTAGCCTTGTATTCACTTATAGGACGAGCCTGTGTACCTGTAGACTTACTAATGAGCATGGCCTGCTCAATCTCTTTAGGTGAGACTCCACGCTTACGTAGGTAACCATCAAGTTGTTCTGGGGTCATCTTTTGAGTACTTGGTATACTATCTAGGACTTCATTTAGTTTATAATTAAAATCGATACCAGGTTCGCTAGTAGGCTCTAAGCTACTAGCGTACTCCTTTGGGACTCGCCCACCTCCTGGCTCATCAAATAAAGGTGTACCATCTGGCGCAGTATACTGTGCTTTCTTAGTATCAGCTTTTTCTTTAAGCTGTCTGAGGAAGTTTCTAATTTTACCCTCTTGAGGATTTTTCTTCTTCATCTCGTTTGCAAGTCTATGCAGTATCTTAGTTGTATGGCTACCAACTCTATGTAGAGGGTATGTAATAGGGTCAAGAGCTATAGATTTAATTAGCTTTCCTGCACCAAGTAAAATACCAGTATCAAAGCCTGACATAGCCTCTTTAATAAAACCTGTTCCTCCAGATGGTGTATGTTTCTTAATTACATCATCTAGTACTTGAAGGGCCACCAGTTCTTTAAAACCTTCTTCACCAAATATCTCTTTTGTTAGTTGACGCTTAGACTCTGAGCCTAACGCATTCTTTAAGCCTACAGATAATGCTTCATCAGATAGCTGTAACCCTATACTAGGTGTAGCAACATTAGAAATAGCTTTCATATCTAACCCGAATATCTTATTAACATATAGTTTCTTAGCTTCCGCTAGGCTCTCGGTATCGCCTAAAAGGTTCTGATACTTTCTAAACTTAACTAAGGCTTTATCTGGGTCACTAGATAATAGCTCCTGCTCAAACTGGTTTAATGTTTCTGTCTCACCTTGTTTTATAACCTTACCACTAGTGTCTAGGTTTTTACCTTGATTCTTACCAGTAAGACCATAACCAAAAGTATCAAAAGTATCCTGGGATATCTTCCTAGCCTTTGTTAAAGCCTCAAATGTTTCAGGGCTTGAGAGTTGTTCCATATAGCTATCAAGTATGGCATTAGTAGCTTTTAAGTGTTTCTTTTCTAAGGCATTATTAGTACCAATAGACCCACCACTAACGTATAACTTGTTATGTAGCATTTTCTTAGCTTCCACTAGGTCATTAAGCTCTAGAGGTTTAGAAGTAAGCTCAAGGTCTGCTTTACTAATTTCACGTAGCTTAGCATTTAGTTGGCCTTGAATACCTGTCATAGTTTTCTTCTGAGCATTAGAAGGGTTTTGAGGATATGATTTAAGTCTACTTCGTAACCTAGACGCTTCTTCATCTAAGTTCTTAATTAGTAGGGTACCCTCTTGTTTATTCTTAAATAGCGTCCTAGTAATAAAGTTCTTAACTGTACTATCAGCCCCACTAATGCTAGCATCAATATCTTTCATTAAATCTTTTTGTATAGCTTTAGTTAATGGCTGAAAACCAACACCGTCTGAGTATTTAGCCCAAGCAGCAGCGCCTAATTCAGATAGCTCAGTATACTTAACTTCCATTTCAGAGGCAAACTTTTGGCTTACATCTTTACTGGTAACGTCTTTAGTACTAATATTCTTCTGTAGCTTATCTAGTGTAGTATATTCCAAATCTTTAAAGTCATCTCTAATTTTAGAAATCTTACTATCTAGTATAGCATTACCTGTTTTAACTGGTGAGTCTAATCTCCATACAGAACGAGGCACAGTAATCTTATTCTTCTTCATATATAATAAAGTATCCATAAGGTCTTGTGCAGCACCAGGTGTAACCTTAGCTATATTTGCTAGATTCTTCTTCTCTTTACCACTTAAACCTGTGAGCATCTTATATGCACCATAGGTAACAGCTGCACCACCAACCTTAAGTGCTGGACCTTTTAGCGGAGCTATTAGATCATCAAAGAGCCCAAAGACTCCCATCTCAAAACCTTCATCATCTAGCTTATGCTCTTGTTCCCACTTATATCCAGGGTCTGTTTCCATCTTCTTTAAGTGGACTGCGTTCTTCTCTGCCTCAGCAGCAGCTTCTGCAGCAGCTTCTGCTCTATCAACACCTACTTGTGGATGCTCTACACCAATACCTTCTATCTGAGTTTTAGAAGAAGGTTGTGTCTCGGGAGCATTTAATGTAGGTTCACTAGTTGTAGTCATAAAGTCATTAATATCTATAGTATTACTCGGTTCAGTACTAGGTGCCACAGTAGGTTCACTAGTTGTAAGCATAAAGCTATCTAAATCCATCTATTATCCTTTTGCTTTATTATAGCCATCAGGTTGGCTATCATTAGTCATACCTGCAGCACTCATCATCTGGCCTATTGGGT
>ERZ890604.698-NODE-698-length-10766-cov-3.524227_pt1 | contig 10766 bp, 14 predicted proteins | sample MGYA00521097_ERZ890604 | MGnify/ENA primary metagenome ERZ890604 (study PRJEB32303, sample SAMEA104408625) | aquatic metagenome | biome: Brackish water; feature: Chemocline; material: water | place: Baltic Sea | collected 2014-10-26T21:54:00 | depth 120 m ... | reverse complement strand
GCTTTAGGCGTAATGGTATTACCTGTACGGTCAAACGATAGCGTAATAGGTACTTCACTAGCCCCGTCCCAAGTGCCTATAGCTACCCATGCTGCGCCGTTCCAATACTCCAGGAATGCCGTTCTAAAGTTAGCTCCTGCTATGTATAGGGCAGGCGCCCACGATCGGCCTAGCATCGTACTAAGGCCTGCAGCCTCGGTAGGCGTAAACTCGATTAGCTGCTCTGTTAGGTCATTGGAGCGCCATGCTTTATGAGGGCTAGGGTCAGTAGTAGGGAGGCACCTATCAAAGCCGTAAGAGTACTTACGCGATATGCTACCTAGCTCCCTTTCGTGGTATGACCCTCCTGAATTGCGCAGGTACATCGCTTGACCATCTGCAGCATAAAAATCCCTATGAGTAGCTGCAGGAGTCTGCATGGTATGTGATGTAGGAGGGGATGCAGCTATAAGACTGTTAGCGCTGGTTATTACATCCCCACCTGAATCTACAGATATGCAATACAACTTCCATCGACTAGTACAAGTAACGCTAGACCTATGGCCAAACTCATGCTCTGCTGTTAGTACGCCGCCTGTGCTTACTGTAGTCCCCTCTAATACTACAGTCCATTTCCTAGAGTCTGCTAGCCTGTACATTACGGTAATGGTGCCTGATGATAATCGCATGTAGAAGTAATAAAACCCTGCAGTTAGGTCTACATTTACAGTAGCCTTTACTGCGTTAACTACCTCATCATATACAATAAAACCAGACTCCTGCATACGTATCTCTACTTCTGATGCAGTGTTTCTAACTGTGTATACTAGCTCCTTAGCTGTCCTATCCCCTCCGCTCGTTATCTGTATGGCAAATAGTGCCGTAGACGCGCCTGCGCCTGCTGCTGCTCTAGTCCAGTAGTTAGTCTGAGCTGTCGTATCTACTACTAGCTCTCCGTTAGTAATAGTGTCCGTACCTCCTGTTGTGGTCTGCGTCCAGCCTGCAGCGCCGGGCACGTCTACAGGGACGCCTGTAACGTTGACAGTGCCGCCATACCCGATAGACCCTCTATGCTCTATAGCACTGCCAACAGCGCCGGCTACCTTATCATAAGATACATTCTGCCATCCCCCGAAAAACAGCAGCCCAGCGCCGTTATCATAGATGTTAGACGCGGCGTTTAGCGCAATGAAAGGGAATGCTACCATACCTTGATAGGCAACGGTACGAAAGCCTGTAATAGTACGGCTACCACTACCCATAGATAGGGCTCCTCTATCCATTGCAACAAATGATACACCGCCGTCGCTAGAATGCCACATAAAGACGTTATCATTAGCGAGGGCATACACGTAAACGCCGCTAGCATCAGCGGCTATAGATAGCTCTGTAAACACGTTAGCTAGTAGCGTAACTGCTGTAGCAGCCTCTAAAGACTCTGCTGCAGACCCTAGCCTAGACACCGTAGGGTATCCAGAGCTATCCAGGTAAGCGCAAACAAAAGCACCGTCGGTAAGGCCTACACAGTCTGCCTGTTTCCCTAGCCCTGTAAACGCTCCTACTAAGCTAAAGGCGCCTCCTAAGCTAGTGCTAATAAACTGCTCCATATTACCAGAACTATCTAACCCTCGTAGTACTAGTATGTTACCTGCAGCCTGCGCTGTAGCTACCCTATCCGATAGTAGCGTACCCTTACTAAAGGGGTCTGAATTGATAACATCCCAAGTAGCGCCAGAATCAGACGATACAGTTACAGCCTCGTTTGACGTACTTCCTGCTGTTACGAGGTAAGGTCTACCGTCGGGTAGTACGTCTGCTGCTATCGCTAGATAGGACCCGCTATAGATGCTATTTACTACTACAGCAGCTTCAAAGGAGTTGCTAGTATGGTTAAACCTATGAGACTTTATCTCGTCCACGCCTGCTAAAGGCTGTCCTCCTACGAAGATAATGAGCTGCTGCGTACCAGGGAGTACTACGCAAGCTACTGTAGATACTGTATCATTTGTTATGAAATGGTATTCAGATAGCATGTTAGGCGGTACCCACTGAATCCAGTCATTATCAGAGGTCTCACTTAGCAGGCGCATAGCTAGCTCTGCTTCGCCTAGTCCGCCGCCGTCCATACACCTAATGCTAATGTCCTGCCCTTGCGCGTTAGAGCATATTACAGAGCCTTTGTCTGTACCTGCTCCAGGCACATAGTATCCCGGTACCTCACCCCCCTGTGTAGGGTATGTAGTTACATCTGATGAGGTAAACGCAGGTAGGCAGAATCCTCTAAGGGCTGCAGCTATGAGGCTCATTTTTTTAGTTCCCTTGAAACGCTGGACGGCGTAGTATATCTTTACCGCTTCTGATTAGTTTAGCAGTACGGCTACCACCTGTAAGCAGCTCGTATATCATAGTATCTAAGGCCTGCCCTGCGATGCTTACAGGCACTTCTAGCACTGTGCTGCTACTGCTGCTGCGCTTATCTGCAGGGCTTTGTATTTCGTTATTTGTTACGGTTACTGTACGCTCATCAGGACCGCTAGTAAAGCTAGGGACGTTCGCAGCTCCGAAAAGGTTACCCCCAATATGAAAGCTAGGGGACTGGCTACGAATGAGCGCTAGACTAGACGCCGTAGCCGTTGCTACCTCGCCAGCAGCGAACAAAGGGCCAGCTATAGGTCCTAGCTGCGCTAGCGCCTGTATAGCTGCTACGGCGCTAGCAGCCCATACAGATGCAATCTGAAAGCGCTTAACGTCCTTAAAAGAGTCTTCTAGCCTTTCTTCCTCCTGCTTTTTCAAACGGTCTGCCCTATCGCTACCCTCTTCCTCTATTACGGCTAGGTCCTCCTTAATGCGCTTAATGCCCTCTTCTAGCTCGTTTCGCTCCTTAGTACTGCTAGTAGATGCTAGCTGCGCTTCTAGCGCTTCTAGCTCTGATTCTAGGCCGCTGCTCTGATGCTCTGTACGCTTTTTAAGGTGCTTAAGGCTATTTTCTAGTTCTTTATTGTTTGCTTGATTAGTAGCCCATACCTCTGTAGCGAGGTTAGAAAACCCCTGCATAGCTGCTGCAGATGCCTGCAGTATTCTTAGGCGCTCGTTACCGGGCCCATTATCAATATCTGCTAGGTCGTCTTCTAACGCCTGCGCATCGCTAAGGGCTGCGTTACGGTCGTACTCTAGCTGCAGTAGTGCTTCTGCAGCGCGTTCTCTATCAGCGCCCTGCTCTACTAGCGCATGTATAGATGCAGCCTGCTTATCGTACTCAGCATTTACTAATGATACCTTACTAGCATTAGCTTCCCACTGAGCGCCTAGTACCTTAGACAGCTCCGTATCTGCTGTTATTACGGACTTAAAATCAAACTTACCCGCTAGCTTTTCGAGCGCTTCTGATACGTCGTCTACGTCGTCTGCTATCTGCCTAAAGCCGCCGCTACCGCTATTAGGATTAGACGCCTTTTCTAGTAGCTCTCTAAACCGTATAGCCTTATTAGCAGCTGTGTTTAGAGCTTCTTTCATAGCGTCTACAGAGAAGGCACCTTTCTTGATTTCTACTTCAAAGTTCTTTTCGCCCTGTAGCAGCCTAAAAAAGGCGTCGGATAGTGCCCCTATGTTAGATACTGCAGCGTCTATATTAGTTGTCAGTATTCCGAAAAATCCCGACGTAAGGGACGTTAAAAATATAATATTCTGCGATGCGTTTGTAATCGCCTCGTTCCATGACTCTTGACCACCTGTAGCCTCTAGCAGGCTCCTTTTCATAAAGTCGAATGATAGGCTTAGGTCTGCATTAGCTTTCTGCCATCCTTCACTAGCCTTAGTTGCTTCAGGACCCACATCTATGCCAAACTCTTTAGCCTGTTCTATGAAGGCGTTAAACTGCTGTGATGAACCAAATACGGTTAGCATGTCTTTAGACTTGCCGCCGAATAGCTCCGCAGCTGCTGCGGATTTTTCTACCGCGTCCTGGTTGCCCTTGAGACTGTCTAGAGTATCCCCTAGCACATCCTTAAAGGCTCTAAGACTTCCATCTGCGTTATCTAGCTTTATTCCAAGTGCTCCAAACGCATCAGCAGCCCCACCAGACCCTGTAGCAGCTTCTTTCATTTTTTGGGTAAAATCGTCAGGCAGTACGCTATCTAACTCCTTACCACTAGCCCTAGCCGCTTGTCTCAAACCCTGAAGTACATCTGCTGTAGTACCTACAGCTGCTGCTAGTGTATTTGACTCATCTACTACCGCTGTAACTCCATCTAAAAAGCCCTTAACAGCAGCGCCTGCAGCAACGAAAGCGCCGGCTACTACCGCGCCTGTAGCTCCTAGCTCCTTAAGGCTGATGTTAGGTCCTGATGTAGCGGCCTTGATTTTGCTTAGTGCAGCTCTAGACGCGCTAGCTACATTAGGAAACGTAACCTCTACAGGTAATTCAATAGGCACGGTATTTTTTACCTTTTAGATGCGCTGCGAAGTCTTTGCTAATATCATCTATCATTTGGCGTAGTGCTGCATCTGCACTGCCTATAGTTCTAGGCGAGTTAATGAAATGAGCGTAAGGGGCTGAGTTTGTTACGTTGACTAGCCGTCTCTTACGTTGCACTCTAAATAGCGTGATAGAGTGTGGCCTATTCCTTTCAGGTCCTATAGGCCATTTCTGTTGTAATGCTACTACGTGCTTACGCGCTAGCGTCTCAAGCACTCGCACTAGCGCAAAGTCTATACCGCCTAAAGCAGCCTTAAAGCTACCGCCTTTAGACTTCCATACAGGCTCTCTAATAACTATGCCAGATACGGCCACTTATAGCCCCCTATGCGATACGTACAGCTACCCGCGCACTGTAGCCAGGGATAGCGCTAGCCCTAGTTAGTCCGGTGCTTTTGGACAAATGCCAAGCATAGCCCCCATACTCTAGCCACTGATGCCCATGGGTACCCCGTCCAAAGGCGCCGTTCTGAAGCCCTGATAGCCCCTGTACCGCCCATACGCCGTATCCAGGGGTAGGAGCTGCTCCAATGTCCTCGCGTCCTGAAGCGCGGCTCCAGGCTGCAGGGCTAGACCACGGTACCGCAGGGTCCTGTAGTGTACCGTCTCTGTAGTCCTGCCTAGTCCAATTAAACGTATCAATGGTAAGCGCCATAACGATACCTAGCACTAGTACGGTACAGTCTGCCTGCTTAGCCTCGTGAGACTCCCTTTTGTCGACAAACGCTGGTAGTCGTAACGTTTCGGGGTATTCTGGTGAGTATCCCCATACGTAACCCGCGTACTGCTCAAATAGCTCACTAACAGGGGTAGGCAGCATAAGGAGCTTAGCTGCCTTGGTTCTAGCTTTAGAAGGCTTGCTATTAGTCCCTGACTTTCTAGGTCCTGTTACGTCCATTTGAAACCCTCTGTAAACGCTTTGATAGTATCATCTGATACGCCCGTTGCTCTGTAGTGCTCTATCATTTCGTTATGGTGCTCCGCACTAACTACCTGACTATGGTATGCGTCTAAATGCCTACTGTCTCCAGGCCTAGCAGCCCTATGACGTACCCATGCTATCAAGGCAATTTGCCTATCTAATGATAGGTCTACTACATAAAAAGGGTCTTTACGTATAGACCATCCTAGTTCCATTAAGGCGAAATAGGACTGACCCCTTTCATCGGTTCGGTAAAATCCACGGCGGATACTACCTCTGCTTCAGAAGGCAGTGTAGCCCTTAGTACGTCTGACAGCTCCTTTAGGCATCCGGGGAAGTCAATAACAGCCCATGGCTCGTATCCGTCGAGCCCTGCCCGTAGTTCCTCTACTACAGCGCTACCGTAGTCTGCCATGTTACCAGCGGTACGCCAATTAGCAGACAGTCTAAACGCGCTATCCGCCCATAGGTACCCTATGATAGCGCCTGCTGCTTCCATGATAACGACGTTACGGAATGAGTCAGGCATAGTTCCTTTATCTGGGATGCCTGCGGTAATCTCAAACACAGGCTCTAACATGGCGAGTACAGGCACTCTAAATACGGCTTCTCTACCGTCCTCTAGTGTGTATGTATGCGTATTACCGCTGCTAACAGCCTTGAACCGGGATTTTTCCATAGTGCTACCTCTTTATGTTTTAGCTAATCGTCGGGTAGGCGTGCGGGCATTCAATCTGATAATCCACGCGGTTACCCTCTGCAGCCTCGGTAAAATTACCTCGGATTTTGCAGTTAGGCAAGCGGAAGTTTGTAACTCCATCAGTAAAATCTACGTGCACGCCTAGGTAAATATCACTAGCGCCTCCTGTAGACTGCCAATTAGCCCCAATAAACCCGCTACCTAGTTCGCCCATAGCAAGGTCGGCATGTACCGCGCTACCCGCGTTACTAAGTGTTTGCACTAGCGCATTGAGGCTAGCCGTCATCATTTGCTGCTTACCTCGAATAGGGCAGGGAGTAGCAGGCAGACTACCCCTATCGTCTGCAAAGGTGATTTCCCTACCAGGCACATTAAGGGAAAATAGTCCGTCGAACGTAAAGACTAGGGAATTGCCTAGACCGTCTGTAACGGTGATAACTCCATAGGTGAAGTTTTTAATACTCATGTTACTTTTGCCTCGTAGTGGTGAAAAAGGTGTTTGTTACATACCAGCCAGCTACAGAATGATAGCCCCTTACAGTGCTCTCATATATTACGGTAGCTTTACCCTCGTATTTTCCTGTTAGAGCTGTCCTAATACTTTGCTCGTCTAACCATGCATCTGTAGTAGTATGGTCTGCAGATAGCCTAGTTACATGGGTAACCCTTAGCGTATCGTGCGCAATGTTCCTATACTGCCCTACTACCTCGTTATCAGGATGGATAGAGAGTGCCCTAGTAGCTTCAGGACCGGACGGTACATGGCTATCTAGGTCTAAGGTCCTATCTGCTACAGTGTAGCCGCTATTAGTAGCATGTAGTAGCATAGCATCTACAAGTGCCTGCACTTCCATCAGTAGCCCCTATACGGTTCGTTTAGCCATACTGGACCCTGTACAGCTTCTGTAGCACTTTCGTCTGCTGTACCGTCCTTATTGGTATCCCAGTGCAGGGATACCGTATCCTGCTGCTCTATTCGTTTGGCTTTCATGTCATCCCGTATAGCGTACCAATCTACGTCCGATGTAGACGACGCTAAAAACTCGCCTGCTAGTATCTCTACAGTCCAGTACCTATGCATATCTACAAACGCCCATTGGTCTAGAGCCAAGTCTAGACGCTTTCCCTTAATGATAAGCCAGCGCTGTAACTCGTTCCATGCGCTATCGCGCCAATTCTCTAAGGTGGTTACCTCGCTACCTAGTACTGATAGCAAATGAGGCATACGCCTTGTTATCATTAGGTCCGATAGCACCGGGTATAGCTGGTTATTGACTAGGTAGCCGGACCTAATATACGGCTTAGTGTCGCCTGCGATAGTGAGCAGCCAAGTCAGGAGCAGCCTAGTGCTAGTGCTCCTAGCTGCTGTAGACGCTGCTAGCAGTGTAGCAGTGCTAGTACTGCCTGCTGTTACTACAGGAGCTTCTAATACCTCTGAACCGTCTGTAACTACTAGCGTACCTGCTGTAGGCACTAGCGGTGTTACGCCGTCCGTATCATACACAGTCATGCTAAGAGCGTTATTAATGCCAATAGTAGCCATGTAAGGTAGCTCGTAGTCTAGTACGCTCATTGTGGACTATCGGGGTGAGCCCGTGCAAACTGAACAATCAGCTTATCTAGCTTATTATTTAGCTTATCTACCTTAGTTTCTAAAGACTCGTCTAGCTTGTCTACCTGCTTAATTAGGTCGTCTACATCTTCACCATGTTGAGAGCTGCCTATATAGCTACCGCTCCCTCCTAGGACCGGTACGCCTAGGAGGATAAGTAGCAGGTATGCCCATGGCGGTAACGCAGGAAGGCCTAGCGCTTTAGCAGTTACGGCTATAGCGCTATCGTCAGTGCTACCGTCGGTACTATCAGCCATTTCTGTAATCTCTGAAGTAGTATCGTCTAGAGTAGCGTCTAACATTCTAGTCCTTACCCCAAATGATGCCCGTAACAGTACCGGCGCCTGCTCCGTTCTGGTTATCAAAACCAATAGTAGCAGACCCTGCGGTTACCGTCCAAACGCCGGTACTGGCTTTTGGACAAATGCCGACGATATACCCATTAGGCGGAATAGGTACCTCTGGCGCGGTTCCTTTAAGGTATCCTGTAGTCCACGGAGTTGCTGCGCCGTGCTTCAGGTGTACAGCATCTGCATTAGCAGTATCAGCCCAAAATACAAAGCCTCTAATCTGTGTAAACGTAACCGCTGTACCTCTAATGTCGGTTAGAGTGCCGTCGTCTAGGTCAATTTCTACAGTAGCTGATGCACCGGGCACTACTTGAAACTTAACTACAGCATCTGCCTGGTTATCGCCTGTACCGTTGACAAAACGCCTGCTTAGCTGTGCTGCGATGTTTTCCGCGCTGCTATAGGGTACACCGAGCTTTTGCAAAAACTCTGCTGTGATGATTACACTTCCGTTAACGTCTGACATGTTATCTAGCTCCTGATACGCGCATAAAGTCGACTTCGCATGTCTTAGACGCTACACCGTCACTACATGACATAATGAAGGGGTACAGCACTACGTTAGGACCTACACCTGTACTAGCAGCTAGCGCTAGCGATGCAGCAAGCGCATTATCAACGAAAAAGTTAATAGTCGCACCTGTAGTATCAATTTCGATACGCAGAATCTGCCAAGTATCCGCAACCGGTGCAGCTCCTGTAGTAGCGTTACCCGCGTCATCTGCATCAGTATCAACAGCAACCCCGAACCATTCTTTTGTAGTAGCATCGCTATCGTAAAGGAAGGCTACAGCGTCTGATGCATTACTAGTGATAACGTCTGCTGCGTTGCTAAATGCCTCCTCAAGTGCAGTACTGTCCGTAAGGCCCAACTGCAGGGCAACGCCGGTAATCGCAGTATTAATGCGTACTCTAGCCTCTACAATGGTAATCCCCCCTCCTGCGTCAAGCTGAATAGGCATATCAGCCCATACCATACCGCTACCGTCTACAGCGGTAGTCCCGTCTCCTGCGCCGCTAACGAGCTTCCAGATGCCTCCTTGCTGCGCAGTATCAATAGCAGGGTCGATAGCTGCACCGTCACTACCGGAATTGAGGATCCAACCGTGGTCTACCTCTGTATCTGCTTTACCGTAGAAATCGTCTAGCACTTGCCAATGGGTCCAGTGCTGGTACTCATCCGGTACCCATGCACCGGCTACCCTGGTATAGTGCGTAGGGTAACTGCCTAGTACGGCGTCTGTACGCCGGTAGGTAGATGCATCAGGCGCGGTATGGGTAGGCGCTCCTGTCCCTACCTGCGTAGTAACTGCTGCTGCGACATCAACGCGCGTGCTTTCGTCTGCATCAGGAATGAGGGCTAGCATAGTAACTAGCATCGCATTCTTAAACTTTTGGACCTGACTCCATCGAGTAAGCTCTAGACCATTTGCCATGGTTTTTATCTCCACAATGCCTAATAGGCATCAGCTGTTATTCTGGTAAGAGCCTAACGCCCTTCTTCTTTCCTGCGGTCATATCTGATAGCAGCCTCGTAGGCCTTCTTATCAGCTACTTCCTTTTTCATACCGTTATTCTGCAAGTCTTTAGACATACGCTTGATAGTATCTCTAGCGTTATCAGTCTCTTTATCGCTCATTTGCCCTTCCTCTTAGCGGCTTTAGGAGCCTTAGGAGCCTTAGGAGCCTTAGGCACCTTAGGGGTCTCCCTGTGAAGCGTCGTTACTCGTTGAATCTTGCGCGCTAGCCTAATGCTATGGGCGCTCCCTTCAGTCTCTAGCGCATCGGTAAGAGCTGCTCTCGTTTCGTCGCTGCATCCTACGAGGCTTAGACGGTCGCGGTTATGCCCTCTGAACACCTTAGGCAGGCGTACCCCTAGAGATAGCCGCAAAAGCCCGTGGAGTGCTGTTAGAGCTGCTGTAACTTCGCCGTCGTCGATATCCATTTAAATGTCTGCCTGGTTAGCTAGGATGGCTCGCATATCTTCTAGAGGGTCGTCGTTAGCTGATGCACTCGTAGCAGCAGCAGGCCTAGACCGTCGCATAGTCTCCGGCGCTGCTGCTTCCATGGCTTCTAGCTTATTGTCCTCTGTAACCCTTGCCTGTACAGCTGCAGGCGTACCACCTAGAGCTAGCTTATGCCGCCTTCTAGCCCTTCTGCCCTGTACTTTGATACGGGTTCGTACGTTAGCATAATCCGGCGTTTTGATAAGGCCTAGCTCCATCCATAGGAGCAAAGTAGCATCATACCCCTTAGCATCATAATGGCTTTCCCAATCTACCGTTTCACTATCTACGATGTAGGGCAGGCTCCATACATCGGAGTAAGCAGGCGCTGCAGGGTTACGGGTCCTGAATGTCTGCAGGTATCCGGTACTCTCTACAAACTTTCCTTTACCGTCGCTTGATAGTACTGGTACATCTAAAGCGAAAAAATGCCATCCTTTACCCTGGAAAACCGCTTTCGCGTTAACTGCTCCTCCTCTCCCTGCCCTGATTCCGTTAACGCCTGGCATAAGGCTAAAGCGCTTTATAACAGGCATCCACATACCCGTAGGCTTTCCTGCTACGTCAACCGTTCTAAACTCCCATCCTTTGCGATGATGCATATAACGAAAGGGGTACACCTGCTGCGGAGCTACTACAGGAAGTAGGTCGGTACTATCCGCTGTATTGTTGATATCTACTCTGCTGCCCTTAGGGATTGACATAGCTACCTCTGATGATTGCG
>ERZ890604.692-NODE-692-length-10850-cov-4.184437_pt1 | contig 10850 bp, 14 predicted proteins | sample MGYA00521097_ERZ890604 | MGnify/ENA primary metagenome ERZ890604 (study PRJEB32303, sample SAMEA104408625) | aquatic metagenome | biome: Brackish water; feature: Chemocline; material: water | place: Baltic Sea | collected 2014-10-26T21:54:00 | depth 120 m ... | reverse complement strand
TGACCCGTGAGTCAGAAACGCTAGCCCTGTAGTGTCCGCGTCTGTGGTGGTCTGGACCGCCGCTATAACAGCCCCTGGCCTGTCTACATTGATCCTAGATAACGCTAGCGAACCGCCGTAGCTATTATTGGCGGCCGTGCCACCGGACTGGAAAAAAACGTCGGCAGACATACCATCCGTCCCATCAAACTGAGTCTGCGAGTCAACCTGTAGTGTCCTCTCTGGCGTAGTGGTGCCGATGCCGACGTTGCCGGATGAGTCGATGCGCATTCTTTCGGCTGTTGCGGTAAAAAGGCGCATCGCATCGTTACTGTGCTGATATAGGATCCGCCCAGACGTCGCGCTGGCCACGTCACCAAACTCAATTCCCGAAGTGCTTGTGCTAGATATTTGGATGCCCGCTTGACCACTGCCCTCGATGATGAGTTGCCTGTCGCTGGTGTATGTCCCACCGCTCGAGCCCGCCGCTACATGTAAAAGCTCGCCTGGCGTAGTGGTGCCGATGCCGACGTTGCCCTCAACGATCAATCCGTTAGTTGGGGCAGCAATAGCATCGTAACCGGTGCCAAAACTACCGGATCCGTTGACCGTCAACAGACTCGCTGGTGTGGAGATCCCCACGCCAAGCAAACCAGCCTTGGTCAGATGCAACTTCGAGGCTCCGCCAATCTTCAAATCCATCAACGCTGACAATGCGGCACTAGCCGTGTTGGTGACATCGAGATCCACACCGACGTAAGTGGTCCCGGCATTGGACCACGTCGGCCGTATCATCTGCGCGAGAGCCGACGATAGACTTTGCGCGGTTGCTCTGATCTCGCCATTAGATGCGGCGTTGTGCCCGACGATGTAATCGCCCGCCACTAATGATGTAACCACATTAAAACTCGTAAAATCTACTGCCATAGTCAGACAGTAGGACTCTATAGGCGCGCTGAAAAGGCGTTCAGCTGGGCGCTAGAACCTACTCAACCTCGGCACCCGAAACGGACTCTGAGGAGATCGGATGCTCCTAGCCTGCTCGGCGGTCATGACGCCGGCTTGCTTGCGGGCGGCGTAGACAGCGAGCGCGAGGGCGCAAGCTTCGTCTGCGTGACCGTCGGCGGTGTGGGCGGCGGTGTAGCAAATCACTCCTCCCGGCGTAACCTTTTTCTGTAAACTTGCTAGGCTTTTACGGATCTTCTCGTTATCAGGAATCAGGATTTTCCGGCGCTGCATGGCGTCCTTGAGTCCAGGGTAAAGCTGCTTTTTGAATTCGTTAGTTAGCTTGCATGGCTCAACCCTGCCCTCTCCGTACTTCATCGTCAGCCGCTCCGCTGTCTCCTCGCCTAGCCCGGTTGCATCGATCGCAAATCGAGAGCACAAGCCGATCCGCTCGCCGAAGATTTTCTGTTGGGACCCGAAGTCCAGCCGCTCCATGGTGACGACCTCCTCGGTGATTAGCTCGCGGTCAGCCGGTGCTGTGCCCGTCTGGCACTGCACAAGCCACGAGCAAGACAGATCTCGGTGGCGGCCTATGTCCCCACCGCCGTATCGCAAAGCGCCCTCAAGGCGTGGCAGACAGCTCTCAATAGTCGCTCGATCCGATGTGCAAGATTGTATCAGCTCGAAGGGGAAAAGCTGCGTTGCCGCCTCCAGAAACTCGCATTCGTATTCCTGTGCCCAACCGTCAGGATCATCGAGCGCCCGGCGCAGCTCCTCGATGTCCACCGCGAGCCCACCCGCCGCAGCATCGTAGATCGTGGTTTTGTGCCGGCCCCATTCCGGCCCGCCGTCCTGCCACAATTTGAAGAACTTGTTATTTTTGCCCGAAGGCGAGCTCATTATCCGCAATTTGAGCTGTCCCTTGAGCGGGTTGGAGATGATCGGGAAAACCGCGCGCCAGATCTCATCCGGCTTTTCATGAAACGCGAACTCATCGAGAACAACATTAGCGCTGTAACCTCGGGCGGTCGCCGGGTTGGCTGGCAGTCCTCGAAGGATCGCGCCGTTGGGCAGCTTGACCACATCGACGTTGACCTCAACCGTCCGCCCTTCGTTGTCGGTCACGTTGCCAGGAAAGGCTTCAGTGTAGCTCTGTATGGCACCATGTAACGCCGTGGCTATCTGACCGACCTTTCGCATAAAGTCGCGCGCCTGGCGTTCGCCCGCCGACAGAACAACCCAATCCTGTCCGGTCTTCGTGGCATCGAGAACGATCTCGAAAGCGGAAGCGAAAGACTTTCCCGTTTGCCGAGCGGCTAACCAAATCTTAAACCTCGTCTTGTCCAGTGCCCACTTCGCCTGGTACTTTGTCAGATACTTCAGCGGGTTCGGGTAGGCCAAGTGCCTTCCGCGTTTGCGTCTCCCACCCTTCGACGATTTCGTTGATGCTGGTAGTAGGGCCATCGTTCTCGGTGTAGTTGTTTTGTATAGCGATCAGTGGGCTCGGTTCCTTCTGTCCTAGCATTTGCTTTCCTAACCAAATCAGCATGGTTCGATCGCCGTGCATTGCTAGTTCGACCTGTTTCTTGCGAATCACTCTTCTGAGGTTGTCATGGCCTTTTGCTATCACTTGCTCAAAATGCCTAACTAACGTCATCCTATCAACGCCAAAGAAACTAGCAATTTCCCCATCATTACAACCGAATTGGGCGAGCTTAAAAACCTGTTCCTCATCCACCTCGACCTTGCCCCAGCCAACGCGTTTGGTGGTTTGCTTCTTCTTTGCGGCCATCTTTTTAACCGCTGTCATGCCTCGGCCTCGTAGTATAGGTCATGCGCGCCCGCGTGCATGGGGAGCGCCTCTAGGTCTGGCCGGTGAATCGGTTGCCCCTCCATAGAGGGCTCCCAGGTGGCTAGCGACGGGTCTTGCGCCTTGCGCACGCAAACCCCCCTGTCAAGCTGCTCTAGTGTCTTCCCGAATAGCCGCTCGCCCATTGGGGCCAGCTCCCGAATCCAAAGCGATAGCGGGTCGTCATCCGGGCGAATAAAGCACCAGTCCTGAGCCCCTACGTGCCCGCCGTCGACCGTGTTAGACAGCCAGTAGACGGAGCCGCCCGTTACCTTGTCGCCCATCTTGATTGCCCACCTAATGGCGTCACGGCCCCTGTGGAGGGGCAGTAATGACGGGTGGTAGCCAACAGCCCCGAGGCGCGCCTTCGCCCGTGTCTTTTTCCCGATAAAGTCGTGGCTATGGGCCGCAATGATAAGGTCTAATCCGGGCGGGCAAGCCCGGGCGCTAAGTGCGCCGGACTCTATCCACGGCAGCCCCTCCCCCCAGCGAAGGCTGTTGAGTTTATCGTTTCCCCCTGGGCAGCAGACTGCGGCGACATCGTCCCCACGCCGCAGCAGTAGCTTTAGGATAGAGCGCCCAAACGATTTCTGCCCGCAAAGTAAAATTCTCACCTCTTTCCTATGTACTTGAACCCTTGGATTGAACGAAAGTGCCCGCCGAACCCAGAGCCTACCGCCACCCCAGAGCCTACCGCCACCCCTCCCTTTTTTCGGGCGCTCTTTGCCAGCGACATAGCATTTTTCTTTTTACTGTGGCTCGTCAAGAGCGCGCTCTTCTGCGCCCATAAGGGCGAGTGCTTTAGATAGCCCACAAGCTGCGGGTGGCTAGTATGGAAGTAAGTGCTTAGCTTTTTCCCTCTCCTCCCGTTTCCCTCTAAATGGTAATTGCAAACCCAGTTTAGAAACTTGGTTCCAACCCCAGCTCCCTGCCACTCGGGCAAGACAACGAGCCTAGTCGCCCGGTAGCCGCCAATATGGAACCACGGGCAAACGGCCAGGTTACAGACAGGCTCGCCGTCCACACTACCAATAAACCAGTGCGCTGCAATAGGATTAGGCAAATCTAAATAGTAGTGCGGTTTAAAGTGGGGCCAATAACTGGCATCCGCCTGCTGAACAACAAGCTCGAAAGCGGGTCGCTTCCATGCTTTTTTTTTAGCTTTCCGCTACCGGTATCAAAGACCCAGTCGGGCTCTAGCCAGTCTAAAATATCGTAGTGGCAAGTCACTAGCACAGCCTTTCCCTTTGTTTGCCTCCAGCCCTTAGCAAAGGCCATTGCACCAATCTTCGCGATTTGCCTATCGACAACCGACGTGAACTCATCAATGATTAGGCGCTCCGGGCGGTCCGCTAGTGCCCTGGCAAGCCCGGCCCTGAACTGCTGGCCGTTTGATAGGGCGTGGAAGGGCCGAAGCCACGACGGGACATCCCCGAGGCCCACGCCCGCAAGCGCGCCCGTGACGGAGTCGAAGTCGCCCCCAGGAGCAATGCAATCAATGATAGGCGCATCGTCCGCCCAACCGCCATAAAGATCGGCTATTCCCGCGCCGTCGAGCGCCAGCTTGCCGAGCGAGGTCTTGCCGGTTCCCGAAGGCCCCACGATAACGCCAAGCTGCCAGTCCTCGTCGGCTCCCGGTATGTCGGCGTCTAGCTCGAATAGGTTTCCCCTGTCCGCATTGAATAGCGACTTCACGCGGGCGGCCCGGTAAGAATTGAAATCCGGGCAGGTGTTAGGTACTTTTAAGTGCATACTACCTTACAGTTAAACCCCTCTTTTTCGAGCCGCTTGAAAACGGTCTCCTGCTCAGCCTCATCCCCGCACATAACGATAACGCCAAACTGCGAGCCGAAGTCCTGGCCCTCCTCGCTGCCCATGTTGTCGCCCTCATCGAGGCCGGGCACCTCAGAAAGCTCGTTGAACCCGGTTAGCGCCAAGTCGAAGTCTTGAAGGTCTAGGTCCCGAATCAACTCACCTAGCCCGATGCTGTCCATATCGGCCAACTCCGCCAGGCGATTGTCTGCGATCATGTGCGCCCACTCCATAGCTTCGCTCTCGAAGTCCTGGCGGTTTACTGGCACCTTCTCAAGTCCTAGCAGTTGGGCAGCTTGGTAGCGCCCGTGACCGGCTATGATGAACCCGGAGAGGTTACTTACAACGATCGGAGCGCGCCAACCCTGCGCTTCAATGATCTTCGCCAGCGCCTTGGTCTGGCTTTCCGGGTGCTTGTTCGGGTTCCTTGGATGCGGCACTAGCTTTGCTAGAGGCTCTAACTTTACGCTTTCGACGTGGGTTTTCATTTGTGGTGTTGGTGGTCTCGATCCTTAAGGATGGGAGTTCCTCGGGAGGCGGCGTCTTAACGTGAGAGGCTATCCCGTTTATGATTGTGTAGTAACCCATTAGTAAACCCTCCCCGGAACCGACGGCTCAACCTCGACAACATCGCCGACGATAGGCGAGCCCACGCGGGCCGCGATGGCCTCACACGCGAGCCGTGTGGCGTTCCCTCGCTCGGGTTGATAGACGATAGCCTCAGCCACAACTAAGCCGTCAGGCATGACGAGCCACGCCGTGCCGCCCTTTTTGGCTTGAATGGATTGGTTGTTCTCCAGGGTTGCTACATTCATTGATCTAATTCCGTTAGTGTTTTATAGCCCCACCAGAAATAATCTGGCTCTTCCTCAATGAAAAAAGCGAAGTGATTCATAACATGCGTTGCCCACATAGTCAAAACCTCTGACGCTCTGTCGTTCCTGGGTTCCCCTGTAGCGTCCACGTAGCGCTTCCCCGCGTACTTATGCAATTTCCAATTATCCTCTAAAACTGGATCATTGCCATCATACCCTAGCAGGTCTTCGGCCCTCTTGTCCAGCTCGCCGGGTGCTCGCCGACTTTCTCTGTAAGTTATCGACTTAGCTAAAACCTCAGTGTCAAGGTGCTCTACCGCGTGCATGTACTCATGCAATATGGTCCCTAAGCTCTCGTCCTTATCAGTAGCAATAGTGCCAACTGATTTGAAGCCGTTTGCGTAAACGTAAGCATTCCCAGTCGTTGGATCCTTGAGGAATCCCGTGTGAGTGGCTCTAGTGCCCTTTTTTACATCATGCTTGTAGTTATTAGCTAGCGCATCCATGCGCTCTTGCCCCGCGAACCGGCTAAGGATTCCCAGCATCACGTCTCGCCGCTCGTCGTCTCGTTTAGCGCCGCCCTTCCTTTTCACCGGTAGCAGATTTTTAGTTAGCGACTCAGGAGCACCAAACACCTTGTCTGCAATGAACTCCACTCTCTTTTTCTCTGCGATGAACACTGCCGTTTCTCGCGCTTTTCGCATCGCTTGTAACTTTGGCTTCTTTAACGCCTCATGAATAGCTGGGGCCGATGCCATACGATAACTTTCGCCGATGTCATGAAATTCTACACCCTCCGCCTCTAGCGCCATCCGCACAGCTAAGGATTTCACACCTATCAAATGCCCCGCTTTATTATTATCTTTCGCAGACTCTTTTACGTCCGTAAAATTCTTCAGCTCATCTCGCTTTGTTTGCTCCGTAATATAAAGATCATCGTAATCCTTCCTGTAAACCTCAGCCCGGTCCAATAGCTGTTTCTTGCTAGTGGCAAAGTTGCTCGCTTTCGTCTTAACAGGCAGCATGCCTGGTGGGTTGCGCTGTGGCTCGGGTTTGATCTCGCCGCCGCTCGCCTTGACGCCTAGCTCTTTCTCTAATCGCGCCAACAGATCGGGATCTAGGCCCTTGATGCTCGCCTTGAGATTAGCGTTAAACTCAACGGTCTTCGGTGACAGCTTTTGTTCGTCTGTTATCAAGCCAAGCTCAACCGCCTCATCGTGATCGACGTCCTCTTGATCCATCCTTGAATTAAACCCATACGGCGGCCACGGAACAGCGAACCCACCAATGGCCGTTGAATTTTGATAAAATGCCCACCAGTCGGTATCGGTTTTAAGCCTAACTTCGCCCTCACTAGCTGCATGCCTCGGGCGTTTCTCAACTCCCCCTTTTGGATGGCGAACGAATCGAGCGGCTGGGTAGGCGTCCAGGATGTTTGCGTCCATGCCCTGCGTCCAATAGCCGTAGCCGAAACTTTGTTTTACCTGGGTGTCGAATATCAGTTTCAACCTCGCCTCTGATCGGATGTCTGTGACGTCCTTTTGGTTGACCATGCCAGGCGGGATTCCAACCGGCCCCAAGCCCTCCTCGATTGCGTGTGTGGCCATGTCGCGAATAAACCTCGCTCTACCGTCGGCCTTTAGTGCAGTACCGCCCTCTGTCTCCTCTGTGTTGCCTTCGAGATAGTCGAGGATGAAATCGCGGGCGCGCTGTAGGAACCTGACATCCTCAATCGTGGCGCTAAAGAAAGCGCGCTCTTTGACCGATTGTTTCTGGAGAGCCCACTCCTCGCTCTTGCGCTTACTGCCGACGGGCAAGCGTCGCCTGAGCACGTTTAGCGCATCATCGAATGGTTGTGGCTCACTTATCATCACTCATCTATCAATACCCGCGTTCCAATCTTCGTTCTCGTGTGTCCTGGGCGCGAGTAGATTAGATTTCGACAGAAACTTATCCATCACGCGAGCTATATGCTTCGCCTGCTCTAGGTCACGAGTGCCCAGCCCGACCTCAACCCGTTGGCATGCCATCGCTCGCCCTTCCGGCGTCAGTACAGATCGCCTATAAAGATAGCCGCTACCGGTGCTGCCGCACGTCGGTCGAGTGTGTAACGGGACGTCAGGTCCGGCGCTCATCGTAGACCTCCTGGCTGTTGCGCGCTCGGCGTCGCTCGGTGTAGCACCTAGTCAGGATGCGAGAGGATCGCAACCGGCGGCGGTAGTTCTCCGCTAAGATTTCCTCCCTCCTCCGCGCATAAAACGCGTCACGCTGGATTTGGCCGTCCGTCATTGCATAGTTGGTACATAGTAATTCCCCATTGTCTAGGCTTTTCAGTGCGTGCTCAGTCACGGCTTCAGATGGCTTGGTGGTTGAGGTAAAGGCATCCAGTGTGACGGCGAATAGTGTTCAGGGCCCATGATTCTATACCAGCCTTCACTCACCCACGTGTTAGTATAGCGCATCTGGATAACGCTGTTAGTGTAGGGTAGGTAAGCGAGCATCCAGGTTTCGTCTCGTGGTGCAGTCGCTATGGGCTGCCATGCATTGGCAGAGCAACCATCCATGGGTGATAACATTTCAAACCCACCGCTCACCGATTCGGCCTCGCTTTCCTTTTTGAGTCTTCTTAACGCGTAGCTAACTGCGCTATGAGATCGATTAAACGCCTTACCTACATCCTCCTGTGTGTAGCCCGCATTGACGCAAGCGCGCATGGCAAGCGCGCGCGCTTTTGCCAAGCGCCTATTTTTCTTGGTCCCAACTAACTCAAGCACAGTGAATCCCTCGCGCTGCCCAACGGCATCGATCTTGATTATTAGCGCTAGTGGTATCATAGTGTTAGTCCAATATAATCGAGGTCAGATTGCAGATCCTCGGCAAAACTCATTGCCGGTAGAGCCGCGAAATAGTCCTTGAGCCTCTGCGCATCCTCGCACCATTGGCACCGGTAGTCATCGCATTCGTTGTAATGCGGGTGGGCGTCGTCTGCGTGCTCAGACATAATCTCATCGAGATTTTGAACTAGCAGGGTCTTCATTTCTAGCAGTGTGGGTTCACTCATTATTTTGTGGGTGGCCTATCATTTTACTACGATAATCTCGCAGCATTCGCCGAATCTACGCATCAATGGAGCGGCCATGTTTTCCGACAGCATCGACCCGAGTTCATCCCCTAGCAGATTGCTTGTGAAAATGATCGGGCGACGCCAGCTCTTGCGCTCCTCAATTACATCAAAGAATTCTTCCTCGACCGCTGCCGTGAATTTCTGTTTACCGATGTCATCCAGGAACAAGATTTTGCACTGGCGTGCCGCCTTTAGCACCCGCTTTGACTCGTCGTCCTGCCATTGGTTCTGGATCGCGCGCCCGAGCGCGAAGCTCGTTAGGTATCGCCAGAACACGCCACCATCTCGCAGGTACATCAAAAGCTCAAATATCATCCGAGTTTTACACCGCCCCGTTGGGCCGATCAGTCCGAGTCCGAGTCCTCGCTTGCCAGGTCGCCAAGCGAGGACTTGCGCCCACTCGACCGGGAATCGTGACAGATCGTTATCGGCGTAGTCTGGCGGGATCCGCCGCCGTCGATACGCCAGCTGCTCCGCTTCGGGTTGCTCGGGTTGCTCGCCACTGGCCAGACTTTCTGTAATCTCGCCCAGAGCGCCTCTAAGGGCGTTCGGGTTGTCTCCGCTACGGTTACACTCGGAGCGCTTAAAGGTCGATGTCGCGTCGTCCTGTGGCGCTGTGCCCCATCCTGGCGGCGGAGTCTCAAACTGGATGATCTGGTTCGGTTGCATGGTTTTTATGGGTTTTGATATTTCTCGAATCCGTGGCCGTTGGCATATTTGTCCTGGGAGGGCTTGTCGGCCGGAAGTCGGAAGTCGAAGATGTCCCCGAGATTTTTAGCGATGTCTGACACGCGGATCTTGCAGCCGCGCCACTCATTCTGACCAGCGATCCAGGGTTTGACGTTTGCTGTGATCGTGGCGAGTGCCGCTTCATCCGTCAATAGGTGCGGCCAATTCCCGAATGCCTCCATTTCCAGCGGTGACAGGCTGCTGGAATCGCGAGGGAAATCGGTAGCCGCCAGGATCGCATCGACGCCAGTCGAAAGGATCGGCAACGCCGACACCTCGCGCGCCACAGGGTCAGGACTTGCTTCTACTTCTGCTTCTGCTTCTGCTTCTGCTTCTGCTTCTGCTTCTGCTTCTGCTTCTGCTTGGGCTAACTTTGGTTTACAAAGTTTTACGGGTTTTACTGGAGGCTTGCGCCGCCGGTACTCCTGCATGTATTCTCTCATGTATTCTCGGCGCTCGTCCTGACTGCGAGCGTCTCGGTACTTGCCACCGTTCAGCACCAGAAAGCCCCCCTCTATGTGCTCAATCCTCCGTCCCTCGAACTCGTGTGAGCGCGAGTCGGAGTCGGGGCTAGAGAGCACTTCCAGTGCCTTTTCGCAGTCCTCCTTCTTCACCCTAGCCAGGTGGGCCAGCCCTCCCACTGAGGCGCGAACCATGGAGTCTGGCCCCATCCTCGCCAACATTGTCACCCAGACAATCCGGGTTTTATCGTCCTCATTCCAAATGCTGGAGTCGGTGATCTCAGACCAAAGTTTTGTAAAACCACTCATGTTTACATTGTTTACTGCGTTGTTTACGGAGTCAAGTCAAAGCGGCAGACCATCCGGCGAAATTCGAGCCTCCAGATGGTGCATCAGGGTTCTTCGCCAGTGCTCCTCACAGATGGCTTGGCACTCTGCTACGGTCGCGCCATCCGCTAGCCACCTGATCGGCCAACCGTAGTCAATACTAAGATCTACGTTGATGCGGTAGGTCAAGAGCGTGCTTTGGGCGACAGTCGCGCCGCTACGGTCCACGAACCAATCCAGTGGTTTGATTTCGTATTTTGTCGTACTCATGTTGTATTTTGGCAAAAAAAAGCTAGCGGCCTCGTCAGGCGCACCCGCGCCTGACAATCCGACAACCGGGACGCAATTTTTAACTTGGTTTTAGTTGGTTGAGGCCGCTAGCAAAGTGTTTAAATCTTGGAAATCATCCTCGTGCCACGATCTCTAGCAATGCGCCCGAGGCGCTCCAACTCTTGAAGCCGCTCGAAGACTCGCAACATTCGGTGATCTGTTGTTTGCGACGTGCCAGGGATCCCCTCGGCGACCTGGCGCGTTAGCACAGGCCTCTTGATCGATCCGCCAGCGTTGGCGATGCCGGTGTAAATCAGATCATCGATTCGCTCCGCTGCCGCCTTATTTCGTTTTGCCGTTAGTGTCATTTGTTAAACCGCTCCATCCAGTGAAACCAATCTTTAGGGTCAAACGGAAACCCGTCGGCATCGTGCCAACTACCAGGAATTTCATTTTGCCAGGCGGTTGCCGGATCGAGGGTGAAGTCTTTATAGGATCGCGGGTTGTAAGCGTATTCTAATGCCGCTTGGCCACTCTCA
>ERZ890604.689-NODE-689-length-10917-cov-4.305561_pt1 | contig 10917 bp, 4 predicted proteins | sample MGYA00521097_ERZ890604 | MGnify/ENA primary metagenome ERZ890604 (study PRJEB32303, sample SAMEA104408625) | aquatic metagenome | biome: Brackish water; feature: Chemocline; material: water | place: Baltic Sea | collected 2014-10-26T21:54:00 | depth 120 m ... | reverse complement strand
GTACCAATTCCCGCTTCGTTGGAAAATGCAGCACGTCTCACACCGGTGACAATGACTGTTCCGACAGCCCCTCCCATCACTGCATCTCCGGTAAATGCATCTTTGATGATCAACCAAAAAATAGAAGGTATTTCCCAAAAATGCTGAAAAATGACCAGAATCCCTGCAAAGAGATATAAACCCACCATTGCAGGAACCATTTTAGATGCTACATAACCAATCCGGCGAATCCCTCCAAAAATGACGGATGCAACCAAAAGGGCGACTATGGTTCCAAATACAAAATTACCAAAAATCACATTAGTGGTGAATATCCCATTGGGTAAAAAGATTTCATCTCTGACAATCTGTGTTAACTGATTTACTTGGAAAAGCGCGAGGCATCCAAATAGACCTGCAACGGAAAAAAATACGGCTAAAAATCTAAACGGTTTTCTCATTCCCTCATGGATAACATACATGGGTCCACCTTGAGTTTCGCCTAGGTCATCTTTCCCACGATACATAATTGCAAGTGAACAGGTAAAAAACTTTGTCGCTGACCCCACAATAGCGCTGATCCACATCCAGAAAACAGCCCCAGGTCCTCCCATAGAAATTGCGATTGCCACACCACTAATGTTTCCCATCCCCACCGTAGATGCCAATGCGCTGCTAAGCGCTTGAAAATGATTGATTTGTCCCGGGTCATCCTTCTCATCATATTTTCCTCGAACAATATCGATTGCATGGCGGATAAATCTGAATGGAACGAAGCGAGAATAGATAGTGAAGAATAGTCCGCCTCCCAGTATGAGGACAAGCAATGGAGTCCCCCACACCGTATTAGCAAATGTCGCCATAGCGGTTTCAATAAATTCAACGAACTGGTTTTGCACTTCCAATAGAATTTCCTTTGTTATTGTGTAAAAATATTGACGTTCTTAAGTCCAATATTACCGATGAAATTTTCAAACCTGAAGAAAATATTATGAGTTATTAAAAAACAAAGGGACGGCACTTAAACTATAACTTTAATTACCGCCCCTTATTTTACTGTTTATCCAAATTAGCAATAAATAATATGATCAGATTGCTTGTTTAATAAATATATTGTCCTCTTACAATTCGAACTTAAACTGTGCAACATCAATTTTGGGTTCGTGCCAAACGCCATAATTTCCTGCCATGATCAATTTTTGAAGGTAACTTTGGGTGAGTGCTTTTGTCGTTGCATTATCATAGTATCGAATATCAACTTTTGATGCCGTTCCTTTTAAAGCACCAATCAAAGCAGCCAGATATGTCTGACGATTCTCAGTATCGGTATTAATTTTACAGAAGCCAGCGCCGATCAAACCTTGTATCTGCTCCCAGTCGGTCCCCACAAACTCTTTCCACTTCGAGATATCTTGTTCTTTACTTCCCAACGCTCCTAATTGAGTTATAGCATAATCCACAACATTTGGGTATAGTGTCGATGCACCGTGAGCAACAAAAACAATATCCTCGTTGATTGTGTTGGCTGATTTCAATAATTCATGAGCCAACTGGATATTCAATTTTACTTTTTCACCTGGTTTTCCTTTATTGGGACCATGCTTTGTTCCAATCGTCGGTGCCAGCATCAGAACCCCTGTTTCTCTCAAAAATCTTTCAAGTTCATCTGGATTTGTATAAGTAGATTCTTCCGACTGAGTATCTTCATCTTCCACGCCGGCGAGTACTCCCAGTTCGCCTTCAACAGATACGCCAAGAGGGTGCGCCATATTTACAACTTCGCGTGTGAAACCGATATTCTCATCCAAACTTGTCGGTGTGCCTAAACTTTTATTTGTGGAATTGTCTGCCATGACCGAAGTAAGCATTTGGACTGCACCTTGAATGACCTTTCTTCCACCATCAGACATATAATCACCATGGTCCAAATGTGTCGCCACTTTGATAGTGGTCCTTCTAGCCAGCGTCTCAATGTATTGAGAAGCGATTTCTAACCCTGATAATGCATCTCCTCTCCCGAAGTGCTTTAACGCACTATTTGAGAATGCCAATAGACCGGAGGAGCCTAGCGTCTCGAATGCTTCGAAAGCGGCATTGATCCCCTGAAAGGTCGTCACGTTAAACGCTGGCACCGCATACGTCTCATTTGTAGAATTCGATTTTTCACCCCGTTTTGCTTTTACCAATAGATGATGTCCACAGATCATGTTGTCTGCGAAACGTCTGGTTGTATTTAATTTGGGAGGCTCTGAGTATTTTATAGACATTATGATTTCCTTGTATGTTCTTTTATTTGTTAAACTTGTCCGATTTCATGGAGTATTGACTGAAACCACGATAAAGATATATCAAACGGTTTCCCCCCTTTTATCCGGTTAAACTCTATGAGACTTAATATCCCACCTTTACCTTCATCAAGTCCCACCACACCACTTTCACTATTTAACCCACTGGTCACAGCAAGTTCTGCTGAAATTTTTATTAAATCCAAGTCAGCTTTGTTGGGTGCGGCAGATCGGGCGAAATAACCACTTTTCTGTACCAATACTTTATCAGCATCTATCATTTTTGCAAACTGTTCTCCAAACCATTTACCCGGGTTTATAGCATCAAGGCGATAATGCCCAAACGAATCTTTCTCAATGATCACCCCTGTCTGTTCCAGTTCACGAATGATACTGTCCGTACCTGCTCCTTCGCTTAGGAATATGTTGACGGAATCCTTATTATCCATAATTGATTTCAGTCGTTTTGCTTCGGATTGTATATCAATTGGCATTTCAGGAAGGTAGATTGCGTCAATGTCCCACCTGTTTTTTTTAAGGAGAATATCGTCAAGAAATTGGCGGGAAGATAATCGATTTCGATACTTTTCAGCAGTTGCTGCGGCAAGCCATCCGCAATGTCTGCCCATAACTTCATGGATGATCAATTGACGGGAACTGGTAGTATTTTCATTAGCAATGTTTTCGAAGAAAATAGCGCCCTGCTCTGCGGCTGTCCATGCGCCAAGCGTCTGGGTGATGGGATAAACATCATTATCAACTGTTTTAGGCATTCCCACGACGGTAAGATTAATTCCTTCATTGGCTAAAAATTCTGATAATTGTGCAGCCATGGTATTTGTATCATCACCACCAATCGTATGAAGTATGGTTATCTCATCCTTGATTAACTGATTTGCTGCTTTTCGAAGTGGTAATTCTCCGGGTAGAACATAGCCTTTTTTCTCACAATCTGCCACATTGGTCAATTTTACTCTGGAATTGCCGATAGGACTTCCTCCAAATGCGCTCAGTATTTCTGCATTTTTTCGGACATTTTCTGTAACTTGGATGGAATTCCCCAACAGCAAACCTTTGTATCCATTCAGATAGCCAATGATTTCAGCATCCGGAACTTGGTTTGTATAGTTAATAATGAGTTGACCAATAGATGCGGAAAGACATGGTGCCAGTCCGCCTGCAGTTAATATTCCAATTTTCATAATACTCCGGTTAAAATTAGTAACTCGTTAAATAGTGACTAAACGGTTGATTTTCTAGGCCAAAAAATTACGAAATATCAATAGAATGTTTTGAGATGAAAATATATCATTTATTATATCCACTAATATCAGTTATTTAAGGGAAATTAACGGTTAGGCATGACACATCGATTTGTTAATCTTAAGTTTATTCTTCATCTAAAATTGAATGATTGATAGTTCGTAAATTTGATACTTGGATTTTTCTAAATCCAAGCGATTTTATCCAAACGAGACCGTAATTACTCGATTATTTTAATAATTTTTTGATAAGGATTCAGAACGTATGAATAGAAAGATGGTTACCATTGATGGTAATGAAGCCGCTGCTTACGTTGCACATTATACTAACGAAGTCATCGCAATTTATCCTATAACTCCCTCATCTGCAATGGGCGAACAATCTGATATGTGGTCTTCGATGGGTAAAAAGAATATTTGGGGCACCGTTCCATCCGTAATAGAAATGCAAAGTGAAGGTGGAGCCGCAGGTGCTGTTCACGGAGCCTTGCAAACGGGTGCATTGACCACCACATTTACAGCATCGCAGGGTTTGCTCCTGATGATCCCGAACATGTATAAAATCGCTGGTGAATTGACATCAAATGTATTCCATGTATCTGCACGAACAATTGCCACCCATGCCCTATCGATTTTTGGAGATCACAGTGATGTAATGGCGACTCGTTCTACCGGATGGGCACTTTTTGCATCTAACAGTGTCCAGGAAGTTATGGATTTCGCCCTCATCGCGCAGGCAGCCACCCTTAAATGCCGTATTCCATTTTTACATTTCTTTGATGGTTTCAGGACATCGCATGAAGTCATGAAAATCGAACAACTTTTGGAAGATGATATCAAATCCATGATTGACAATGATCTGGTTTTTGCTCATCGAAAACGCGGATTAAATCCCAATAATCCGGTACTTCGTGGCACAGCTCAAAATCCCGATACTTTTTTCCAATCCCGTGAAGCATGTAATCTATTTTATGACGCCACACCGGATATCGTTCAAGAGACCATGGATAAATTTGCAAAATTGGTGGGTCGGCAATATCATCTATTCGATTATGAAGGACATCCGCAGGCTGAACGAATTATTATCATTATGGGGTCAGGTGCAGAGACAGTTGATGAAACCGTCAGACACTTGGTTGCAAGTGGTGAAAAAGTCGGTGTTGTAAAAGTACGATTGTATCGACCTTTTTCGATCAAACACTTTATGAAGTGTATCCCTGATTCTGTTCAAAAAATATCAGTTTTAGACAGGACAAAAGAGCCCGGATCTCTGGGGGAACCGCTTTATCAAGATGTGGTTACTGCGTTTGCCGAGGAGGCTAGAGGAAATAGCGTTCCAACAATAGTGGGTGGACGATATGGACTGTCATCAAAAGAATTTACACCCGGCATGGTAAAAGGTGTGTTTGATGAGTTACTGAAAGAGACACCCAAAAACAGGTTTACCATTGGAATAAACGATGATGTCACCCATACCAGTCTCACCTATGACCCCGATTTCACAACAACCGGTGATAATATTTTCCGAGGTATGTTCTTTGGATTAGGTGCAGATGGAACCGTGGGTGCAAATAAGAATTCTATAAAAATTATTGGTGAAGAAACGGATAATTATGCCCAGGGGTATTTCGTCTATGACTCGAAGAAATCCGGGAGTATGACTATTTCTCATTTACGATTTGGAAATGAGAGAATTCAATCTACATATCTCATCCGAAATTCACATTTCGTGGCTTGCCATAATTTCGAATTTTTAAAAACCATGGATATACTGAAATACGTAGTTCCGGGAGGGACGTTTTTATTAAATAGTCCATTTGGTCACGATGATATTTGGGACCATCTTCCTCGGAATGTTCAAAAGCAAATTTTAGACAAAAAAGTGAATTTCTTTAATATCAATGCTCTCGAAGTAGCTAAAGATACTGGCATGGGTGCGCGCATAAATACGATTATGCAGACATGCTTCTTTGCTATCTCCGGAATACTACCAAGAGAAGAGGCAATTGATAAAATCAAGCAGGCCATAAAAAAAACCTACAGTCAAAAAGGTGAAGAAATTGTTAAGAAGAACTTCCATGCTGTTGATCAAACACTGGCGAATCTTCAAAAAATTGAAATACCCGATATGGTCACTGGTACAGAAATATCTTATTCTCTCATCCCAGATCATGCTCCTGACTTTATTAAAAATGTGACCGCCGCATTGATCGCCGGGTTGGGTGATGACCTCCCCGTTAGCGCTATGCCGATTGATGGTACCTGGCCGACGGATACAACTCAGTGGGAAAAACGAAATATATCAATCGATATCCCCGTTTGGAATGCAGATATCTGCATTCAGTGCAATAAATGCGTGCTGGTCTGCCCTCATTCCGTGATCAGACCTAAAGTGTATGACAAAAAACATCTTGAGAATGCACCGGAAACATTCAAGTTCGTAGATTCAAAAGGACGTGAATGGGCGGAATCAGAAGTGTATTCATTGCAGGTAGCACCGGAAGATTGTACTGGATGTGCCATTTGTGTGGAAATATGTCCGGTTAAAGACAAATCCAATGTAAGCTTGAAAGCCATCAACATGGAATTTCAACCCCCTCTTCGTGAATCAGAAAAAGCCAATTGGGATTTTTTCCTAAATATTCCTGAAATTGATCGCGATCGGGTTAAACATAATACGGTTAAAGGCTCTCAGATACTGGAACCATTATTTGAATTTTCAGGTGCCTGTTCCGGCTGTGGTGAGACCCCTTATGTGAAACTTGCCTCTCAACTATTCGGCGATCGGATGCTTGTTGCCAACGCTACCGGATGTTCATCCATTTATGGAGGGAATCTCCCGACCACTCCCTGGACGAAAAACCTTGCTGGTAGAGGTCCATCCTGGTCAAATTCATTATTTGAAGATAATGCAGAGTTCGGGTTGGGTTTCCGTCTCACCGTTGACAAACATCGTGAGCATGCATTAGAACTTGCAGAGTATTTCAGAAGTGAGATTGGTGATGAATTACTGGATTCCATTCGTGACGCAGATCAGTCCGATGAACCGGGTATTTTTGAACAACGGCAACGCGTGGAAAAGATGAATGCAATTTTAGAACATAACAACGCAGATGAGGCTAAACAACTTCTAACAATTTCCGATAATTTGGTTAAAAAAAGCGTGTGGATTATGGGCGGTGACGGATGGGCTTACGACATCGGTTTTGGTGGACTGGATCATGTTTTTGCTTCTGGTAAAAATGTAAATATTCTAGTTTTGGATACTGAGGTTTATAGCAATACCGGCGGACAAGCCTCCAAAGCAACTCCCATAGGTGCTGTTGCTAAATTCGCAAGTTCTGGTAAAGAAATTGGCAAAAAAGACCTTGGAATGATTGCGATGAGCTATGGCAATGTTTATGTAGCAAAAGTGGCAATGGGTGCGAATGATGCCCAAACGATAAAAGCATTCATGGAAGCTGAATCATTCCCCGGTGTATCGCTTATTATCGCTTACAGTCACTGTATCGCCCACGGCATAAACATGACAAAAGGAATGGAGCAGCATAAATTGGCTGTTGAAAGCGGCCATTGGCCTCTGTTTAGGTATAATCCGCTACTTTCAGCGCAAGGTAAGAATCCTTTGACTATGGATTCTAAAGCGCCCTCCATTCATATCAAAGATTATCTGTATAAGGAAAATCGATTCAAAATGTTAACGAAAAGTATGCCTGAACGTGCTCATGATCTACTTAACAAAGCTGATCAACACGCAAAAGATCAATATGAGCATTATAACAGACTAGCGAAACTTGAACCTGTTCACCCGGTCAAATAGGAGAAAACCATGAGATTATCTACAAAATATATGGGAATTGATTTAAAAAATCCATTGGTCGTATCGGCGTCCCCTCTCTCACGAAGCATTGATATGGTGAAGAAGTTGGAAGACGCAGGAGCTCCCGCAATCGTTATGTACTCTCTCTTTGAAGAAGAGCTTTACCATGAAGACAATGAGTTGGAACACTATTTGTCCCATGGGAGTGAAAGCTTTGCTGAGTCTTTATCATATTTCCCTAGTCATCATAAATTGTCAGAAGGTCCTGAAGAATATCTGAATCAAGTACGACGACTGAAAGATGCAGTAGATATTCCCATCATAGGCAGTCTGAATGGTGTGTCAAAGGGGGGGTGGATCGAAAAAGCAAAACTGATTGAAGAAGCAGGTGCCGATGCGTTGGAACTAAACGTTTATTACCTTCCTACCGACATGAACGAATCAGGTACACACATTAAACAAAATCATTTGGATATCCTGGCAAGCCTTAAAAAATCGGTAAACATTCCAATCGCAGTGAAGATTGGACATTATTTTAGTGCACTTCCTTCTTTTGCCCGCAGATTGGAAAATACGGGTGCCGATGCTCTTGTTATGTTTAATCGATTTTACCAGCCGGATATTGATCTTAAGAATCTGGAAGTCATCTCTTCTCTCAACCTCAGTACATCAGACGAAGTTCTGCTTCCGCTAAGATGGATAGCGGTACTCTGGAAACAAGTAAATATGTCGCTGGCAGCCACATCTGGTGTCCATACTGCAGATGATGTTCTAAAACTTACTATGGCTGGTGCAGATGTTACCATGATGGCCTCCGCACTCTTGAAATTCGGCCCCACACACATTGAAAAAATATTAAAAGATATTGAAATGTGGATGGATGAAAATGAATATGAAAGTCTCACACAGATGCGAGGGTCTATGAGTATGAAAAATGTGCCTGATCCTGGTGCGTTTATGCGTGCCAATTACATTAAAATTCTGCAGGATTTCCAACCGAATCTGTAGCCTTATTATTATAAGATACAATCAACGGCTTGACTGTTAATAGTCGTAGAGTTATTTATAAAAGATGATTGGTTTTATTTGCTAACTCATTACGAATGATTCTAAAATAATTTAGATTATGGCTCTTAATTGAATCTTCATGAAGTTTTGTTTTAGCAACCCAAATTAATAATAATTTCCTTAGGATTTTTATGGATGATAAAAAATTACGAATGGATATAGATCCGGAAGAAACCCAGGAATGGCTAGAATCCCTTCAATCTGTTTTGGATAGTCAGGGATCCGATCGCGCCCATTTTCTAGTTGAGAAACTGATTGATCATGCGAGAAGAAATGGTGTGAGAATGCCATATAGTCCCAATACTGCGTTTCTGAACACAATCCCCCCATCTCAGCAAAAACCATATCCCGGTGACAGAGCAATTGAGCGTCGAATAAAATCGATAATCCGATGGAATGCCATGGCGATGGTGGTTCGAGCGAATAAAGAAAGTCACGGTATCGGCGGACATATATCCTCTTATGCTTCCTCTGCTACGTTGTTGGAAGTTGCACAAAATCACTTTTTACGTGGACACGATCATCCATCTGGCGGTGATCTGGTTTTCTTTCAGGGACATTCATCTCCCGGCGTGTATGCGCGGGCATTTCTGGAAGGACGGTTGTCGGAAAATAAATTAACAAATTTTCGTCGTGAAAGTGCAAGTGGCGGTGGACTGAGTTCTTATCCTCATCCCTATCTCATGCCGGATTTCTGGCAGTTTGCTACCGTCTCAATGGGACTTGGTCCTTTGATGGCTATTTATCAAGCGCGGTTCATGCGGTATATGATTGATCGTGGTTTTATTAAAGATTCAGGACGAAAAGTTTGGGCGTTTTTAGGTGATGGCGAAATGGATGAACCAGAATCACTAGGTGCAATCACGCTGGCATCCCGGGAACAATTGGATAATTTAATTTTTGTAGTGAACTGTAACTTGCAACGACTGGACGGTCCTGTACGCGGAAACGGCAAAATCATCCAGGAACTTGAAGGTGCATTCCGTGGTGCAGGATGGAATGTCATTAAGGTGATTTGGGGTTCAGACTGGGATCCTATCCTTTCAAAAGATAAAAATGGTATTCTGGCAAAACGCATGGAAGAAATTGTGGATGGTGATCTGTTAAAGTATGTAGTTGAAGGTGGCACTTACATTCGAGAACATTTTTGGGGGAAACATCCGGATCTAGCTAAAATGGTTGACCATCTAACGGACGATGAATTATGGAAATTACGAGTCGGCGGACATGACCCTGCAAAAGTATTCGCCGCTTATAGTGAAGCAGTAACCCACAACGGACAGCCTACCGTCATTCTGGCACGTACAATTAAAGGGTATGGATTAGGTGAAGCCGGTGAAGGTAGAAATATCACCCACTCACAAAAGAAACTGAATGAAGAAGAGCTCCTTCAATTCAGATCCCGGTTTGATATTCCTTTGACCGATGACGTGGCGAAATCATCCCCATTCTATCGCCCTGATGAAGACAGCAAAGAAGTACAATATTTGTTAGAGAGAAGACAAACGCTCGGCGGCTTCCTACCCACACGAAAAAATATTGCCGAAAAATTACCTTCACACAATCTGGATTTCTTCAAAGAACTTATGAATGGATCCGGTGATCGAGAAATCTCAACGACCATGGCATTTGTTCGCTTGCTGACAATATTAACCAAAGATAAAGAGACCGGGAAAAATATCGTACCTATCATCCCAGACGAGGCTCGAACTTTTGGGATCGATCCCTTATTCAGACAATTGGGGATATACAGTCATGGTGGCCAAAACTATGATCCAGTGGATTCAGATCAGTTTTTATATTACAAAGAAGCGGTTAATGGTCAGATTTTAGAAGAGGGTATCACGGAAGCCGGCGCTATCTCATCCTTCATTGCTGCAGGCACGTCTTATAGTATTCACGGCACACATATGATCCCCTTTTACATCTTTTATTCCATGTTTGGATTTCAACGTGTGGGTGATTCTATTTGGGCTGCAGCGGATATGCGTACCCGAGGATTTCTCCTGGGCGCTACTGCAGGTAGAACCACATTGGCCGGTGAAGGTCTCCAACATCAGGATGGCCACAGCCATTTGGCAGCATCGGTTGTTCCGAATGTAAGGGCATATGACCCGGCATTTGGTTATGAAATGGCGGTCATCATTCACAGCGGTCTGCAAGCAATGATTGAAAACGATGAGGATGTGATCTATTATATCACGCTTTATAATGAGAACTACCAACAACCGAAATTGCCTGAACATGCGACTGAAAATATTATCAAAGGCATGTATCAGTATAAAGAAAATTCAATACACAATAAGCTCCGGGTTCAATTACTGGGTAGCGGATCAATATTTAATGAAGTATTGGCTGCGTCAGAAATTCTATCAGAAGATTGGAATATTGACTCTGATGTATGGAGTGTGACCAGCTACAGCGAACTGCGTAAAGATGGAGAGTACAAGAAGAGATGGAATATCCTGCATCCAGAGGATGAAAACCAAATACCATTCGTAAC
>ERZ890604.688-NODE-688-length-10946-cov-12.697089_pt1 | contig 10946 bp, 15 predicted proteins | sample MGYA00521097_ERZ890604 | MGnify/ENA primary metagenome ERZ890604 (study PRJEB32303, sample SAMEA104408625) | aquatic metagenome | biome: Brackish water; feature: Chemocline; material: water | place: Baltic Sea | collected 2014-10-26T21:54:00 | depth 120 m ... | reverse complement strand
TAGGGATTGAGGTTATCACTAAAGATTACGTAGAGCGGGGAGCTTTAGGGGAAACCGATTTTTTCTTTGGAGAACTAAAAGGCCGTCAACCTATTTATTTTGAGCCTGGTTCGAGATACTGGACAGAGATCAAGAGAAAAGCTATAGAAGAACTGTTGGAAGAACAGTGGCGTTATCTTACAAAAGGTATGAGAAGAACCAGTATTGTTAATAATACATCAGTTCCCTACCTAAAGAAACTAAACCTAAAGCAAAAAGCGATCGTGGTATGGGCTATCTGTAAACTGAAATGGAAACTGTTTAAGCTTCCCAAAACAAAAAAGGAATAAGATGCCCAGCTATGACTACCGATGCGAAGCCTGCGATCACAATTTTGACGTGTTCCAGAAAAACACCAAAGCAAAACGCAAGTGTCCAGAGTGTGGCAAAATGAAACTAGAGAGGCTAATTTCAGCCTGTCATGGTTTTGTTGCCGCAACTCAATCAGACATGAAAACTATTGGTGATCTGGCCAATTTTAATAGAGATAAGAAATCAAAACTTGAAAAAGAGGCGGCAGACAAAGCATACGCTGATTCCTCTAGGCTCGCCACAGAGAAACTAAGACAAGATAAAATAGGAGAGGATAGATCGTTCTTTGGTGCATCTGAGAAGAAGATGGCCGATATCGCCAAGCTCTCCGAGAAGAAACAAAAAGAATATATAGCAACAGGTAAACTATGAACTTTAATGATCGAGGGTTGGAAGCAACCGAAACACAGCGAGTATTCGCCAAAAAGATGAACAATGAATTTGGAAACAAGTTCTATGTCTTATATTATGGCGGTAAGGTAGTCGACCCCGGCAACCTACCAACCAGAAATCAAGAGCGATTCGTTCTACGCTCTGTTACAGAACCACTGTTTAATGGTTATCTTTCGTTCCTAGCTGGACGAGAACAGAGAAAACTGCGAGAAATTAATCGTTCACAACACGTTTGAGGTACAAATGGCTAAATACAAAAAGACACTTAACGACATGGATCGACTCTGGATTGACCACAACAAAGAAATGCCGATCGGAGAACTAAGCAAAAAGCTAAAAGCTACCGCCGACACAATCCGAGACTATCAAGAGATAACACAGGCAGCAAAACAACACATCACCACAACAAAGACAGAGGGTAAAAATCACTTTGCTAAAAAGGGTGGTGCAATTGTTATGACTGAGGCTCAGTCTTACGCCAACAATAACACAAAGCCGGGTCGGCCAGAGCACATGAAGGGCTGTGTCCACACGTTTGAAACAAAAGACAATGATTAAGCATTCATATATGCGGGAAAACGAGTTAGTGGAGGTCGAATACGAGACGGGCCTCTGCTATACTTCACAGTGGTTAGAGCAGAACGATTCTGCGGGTTGGCAAGTCCAGCTTAACACTGGAGAAATGGTATACGAGGATGATGACAGACCGGGCTTTATCCCATCAGCGTGGGAACGTCTCTGTCTCCATTGTAAAGAGAGCGAAAATTATATCGTATCCATGTGGGTTAGGTTCAGAGATCACGTTGAGTGCGTGGGAACCGAGAAAGAGGGATTCTACTTATTTAAGGAAATTAGGCATCACCCTTCGTGGGAGAAGCCAGAATTCTACTATATTGCGGGTTTTCTAGAAGACGACATTATTAAATGTACGAAGTGGAAACTGCCCGAAGTATTAGTAGACAGCACAGAAGACCGGGAAGCACCAGGTGGTGTAACAAACGTATTAGGTCTCCCGGCCTTGATCAGAAAGAACAATCATGGATTATCCACTGAAATACCATAAGAAGTCTGGGGAGTCAAAAAATGACGCCGCAAACTACATAGTCGAACTGGTCACACAACGCAAGGCAAAATCCGATGGTATCCTCCTAGAACAAAACTACTGGAGAGATGCTGTTTGGCAAAAATACTACATAGAACAAAAACGGGCTGCTCATTCTCTCTTAGGGGTTTTTGAGGAGTCCGTTGTTGTCTCTACTGTTCTAAGCATGAAAAATGTTTGGTCATTAAGACCTAAATTTGTTCGAGATAGAATGGTTGAAGCTGCTGCGTTAAGAGACAAGAAGAAGGAAACCATAAAAAACCAACTAAATAAACCAGAACAACAAACAATTAAAGCTACAACACAAACAGGCAAAGGTAGAAGTAGATTCAATGGCAAAAGCAAAAAAGAAGGCGACAACTAAAAAGCTTCTTGATCCAGAATTGTCCGCAAAAGAAAAGTTTGCCTCAATTCGTAAGTCTGTTGAGAAAGAGTATGGTGCAGGCACAGCCTTAAAAGCATCAGAGGTGAAACTCAAAAAGAAGTTCTTGGTTCCTGTTAGTCCATCGTTAGACATTGGTCTATGTGGTGGGGTTCCAAGCGGGGTATGGATCATGATGTCCGGTCCTGAGAAAAGTGGAAAAAGCACATTAGCATTACAAATCGTAAAGAACGCTCAAGAGTTATTCGGCTGTGAGACTCTTTTTCTAAATGTGGAGAGTCGCTTCAAGAAACAAAGCACTACCTCAATCAAAGGTATTGACCTAGACAAAGTATTGGTCGTAGAAACCACAGCAGACAAAATCATGTATGCTGAGGATTACCTTGAGGTTGCGGAAGACGTGATTACCAACACGTATGGAAGCATTATTATCTTTGACTCATTGTCTAGGCTCTATACACGAGCAGGCGGTGACGCAGAGGTTAGTGGTACAAAGCGACCAACAGCACAAAAACTGATGTCAGACTTTGTGTCTCGTATGGGAGGTATGGTCGCAGCACGAAACCACATTGTTATTTGTATTGCACAGATTTATGCTAATACTAGTGGCTATGGGGCGGGAAGTGTTATCTCGGTTCCAAACTGTATTAGGTTTCAGTCAGATATCATTATGCATATCAAGAAGACCGAGGCTTGGAAGGCTAAGTATGCCGGCGAAGAAGAAACACAGATTGGTAACATATTAGACTGGGACATTGTTCAAAACGCAATTGGTCAACCACCTTTTGGTCTTGTTCAGAGCTATCTAAAGTTTGGCGTAGGGGCTGGAGTCACAGAAGAACTCTTTAATCTTGCAGTAGACTGTATGATTATTGAGAAAAGCGGGACCTGGTTTAAGTTTGCCACAGGAGATCAGGTTCAGGGAGAAGCAAAAGCCTGTCAGTATTTAGAGGAGCATCCAGAGTATTTTGCTGAAGTAACCGCCCAAGTGAGAGAGTACACTTACGATCCGGTAGTTATGGCCGACTTCATGACGGTCGATGAGACCATTGAGCAGGTTGCATGATAATCCTAGGCTTAGATGGCAAAGAACACAAACTGAAGGTAAAGAACCGAAAAAAGGGTAGAAAGTCTGCCCTTCATATTAAGGCGAGAAAACTAATAGAGCGTATGTTTATTGAGACGTTCTATGAAGAGGTTAGCCTAGTAGGATCAAAGACCAGAAGGAATGCTTTGTTATATGCTGACTTTTTAAGTCTGAAAGCTAGGGTTATCATTGAGGTACATGGGAGACAACACTATGAATACGTCCCCCATTTTCATGGAAATAAAATGGCCTTCGCAAAAGCTAAGCTAAGAGACCAAACCAAAATAGAGTGGGCAGAGTTAAACGGGTTTATTCTCATTGAACTACCCTACGATAAGGAACCAGAATGGGAAACACTGATCAGGAAATCACTGAATATCTGAAAAACATAGAGAAAATGGCACCGAAGACTTATTCAGACGTGCCTGAGAAGATTCAAGAGATTCTTGAAGCCTCCTATGATGAACGACTGGAGTGGGGTGTTGAGGAATCAGCACAATACGCATTTGAACTCCAGAAGTTTGAGATGTTCTTAAAAAGAGAGATTAACAAGACCAATAGTAAGATGGCATACGCAGAAAAGCTCCTTCATAAAATGAGGGGGCTTCATGCCCACAAGTGGGGTGACAAGTTCACTAAGTGGGATGAGAAGGTGTGTCGTTACGAGGCACAAGACTCAGTGTGCCAGGCCTTACTCCGGGTTGTTCTTGATTGTCAAGCTTACATCAATGAAATTAAAGGTATGGCTTTTGTACTAACAGACTTGTGCAAGAGCCTTAATAATATCGTCTTTATTAAGAAAGGACACTAATGAGCCCACTTGAAATGATTAAACTAGGTATTCAAGAGGGCGACATTAACATTGTTCGCCAAGCCTATTTTAGTATGACTGGAGAAGCAATTGACACTGAGGAAGACGAAGTTGTTGTTGAAGTAGCCACTAAAAAGGTGGTGCCACGCAAGAAGGCGACCAAGAAAAAAGCCGCTCCTAAGCGAAAGAAAGCGACCAAGAAGGCGGCACCTAAGCGTAAAAAGGCAACTAAGAAGAAAGCTGCTCCAAGACGCAAAAAAGCCGCTGTGAAAGCTGGAGACGGATTTACGGTGGGTTCTCAAGAGTCTAATGAAGAAGTTGGCAACGCTCGCTGGACAGGAAATTTGTTCCGGTCTGAGGAAGGATATTCAGAACCGCTTTCTGAAGAAGAGGAAGAACGGTTAACAACCCTAATTGGTAAGGGTGGCCAGAAAGCTAACTTACCAGTAGACAGATACCAACCAATTAATATGGTGTGTGAGAAATGCCATAAGACGGTGGGGGTCAACCCAGCACATATTGTGCCCAGCTCAAAGTATTTTTATTGTGACCCATGTTTGAATAAGAGGCGTTGATGAAAGATCTGATTGCGGAGAAGGCTATTCTATCAGGTATTTGTAGGTTTGGTATTGGGGGTATTAATGAGGTTGGAGACATTGTTAACGAGCAGACATTTTCAAGCCTTGACCATAAGGCAATATTTGCCTGCTTGTCAAAGGTTCTAGAAAAACAGTCTACTATTGATATTGCTTCACTTATGAGTGCAGCCGCTGACCTAAATCTATATTCGGTGATCGACAAAAATCCAAAACTTCTTGAAGATTTGTTTGAGTATCCAATACATCTAGAGTCAATTCGTAATTTTGGAGAAAGACTAAAACGAGTACATTTAATCACCAATGCTCAAGAGCTACTAAGAAAGAGTCATGACGCACTAGACCAGTTCACCGGTGATGAAGATATAGACAAGATTTACGCTGTGATGGAAGCACCCATTGTTGACTTTGCAATGGATAGCGACCAAGAAGAGACGGAGCTACTTTTTGGAGAGGTTGAGGAATACATTAAGTACCTAGAAGAGAACGAGTGTGATTTTGTGGGTATCTCAACTGGGTTTCCTCACATTGATTTAATGATGGGGGGCGGAATTAGGCGAAAGTCTATCAGTCTGTGGGGATGTAGGACTGGTGGTGGTAAGAGTATTATGGCTGGAATGATTTCAAGGCATAATGCAAAGAAGGGGATTCCGGTTCTGATCATTGATACAGAGATGTCCTCCGAGGACCTGATGGCCAGAGGTATTGCCGCTGAGAGCGAAACCCATATCTCAGAGATTGAACACGGTAAGTTCCAGGATAACGCTACAAGAGTGTCAATTGCTGGTAAAGAGCTGAAGGAGCTGCCTATCTACTACAGGAGCGTGACAGGCAAAAGCTTTGACGAACTCCTGTCTATAGCTCGACGGTGGATACTTAAGACAGTTGGTACTACAGATGGAGTAACCAATGACTGTTTGATTATATATGACTATTTCAAGCTAATGGACCAATCAGAAATGGGGCAGCTGCAGGAATATCAGGCGTTAGGCTTTCAAATTTCCGATTTGCACGATTTCTGTTTTAAGTATGATGTTCCAGTACAAGCATTCGTTCAGACGAATAGAGAAGACAACGTGTCACAGTCTGACCGATTGCAGTGGTTAGCGTCAAGCGTCTCTATCTTTACCGACAAAACAGAAGAAGAGATCAACGAAGACGGTGCCGAGTATGGCAACATGAAGCTTCGTTCACTTAAGCAGAGATTTGGTCCTGGTTTACCGCCTTGGGACTTTATTACTATGAATAAAGTAGGACATCTAGCCACAATTAAAGAGTTGGGGACAAAAAGCGATATCTTACTAAGTAAACAGAAGGACAGTGAGGATGACGAAGAACTCTTCTAATCTGGTTAAGGTGTTGCCCAACATCATTAAACAATTGGGTATTAGATATAGATATTGTGGCGAGTATTATCAGTGTACGTGCCCGCTACATAATTCAACAAAGTACAACTCTTTAACTATATTTGAAGACGGCGGTTGGAAATGTTGGACATCTAACTGTAATGAGAAGTGGGGCAACAAACTAGATGGATTAGTGAGGGGCTTAGGTGCCGACCCCGATAAATTATTAGCTGGCGTTCAGTACAATATTGAATACAAGCCAGAAGAGATAGATCTTAATTTACCAGTGTTAAATATCTCCAGAGACGAGATTAGGAAACGTTTACAAATACCCTCGCCCTACTACCTGAAACGTGGAGTAGACGCAGAACTACTGGACCGATTTGATGTTGGAGACTGTTTTACTGCCCAAATGAAAAATCGAGCTGTCTTCCCAATCTACAATAAAGACTGGGGATTGGTGGGTTGTGCGGGCAGAACGCTTCTTGATAAAAGCTACATTCAAAAATGGAAATACTCCAAGGGGTTCAAATCAAGCAGGTCTTTTTATGCGTTAAATCATGCTCATGATCATATCGTAGACAAGAAGACAGCGATTATTGTTGAGGGACAGAGCGATACGATGGCTTTGCACGGATTCGGTATTACTAATGCCGTAGGAGCCTTTGGTGCAAAACTTAGCTTTGGACAAAGCAAACTATTAAAAGAAATGGGGGTTGAAAACATAGTATTAGCACTAGACCCAGACCCACCAAAAGAACGTGGCGGCAAGATCGTTGAGGGTACCGGCCCAATGAAAACGCGACAGATTATAGATAAGTACGGTAAAGACTTTAATATCACCCCCGTTATGTTAGAGGGTGATCCTGACGAAATGACACAATCAGAGGCAGAGGAGATTTTTGAGAACTATGTCTAGCATTACATTTAATGAATTTGCTAAAAGAACTATTCTGGCTCTAAAGGAACTAGAGTATGATTTGAAAAGTGCAAATCTCGACAACTGTGAGTGGTGTGCATTTCTTCAAGAGGAACTTGAAGACGAAGAGGATATTGAGGAAAGAGACTTTTTGGCTGAGCTTAGTATTATTGCTGACGCCGATAGAGAAAAATATGAAAACCTGTCTATAATTTGGGAAGATCAAGAATGAAGATAATTGGAATTGCTGGCTCAGCTAAAGCCGGAAAGACAACCTCAGCAAACTATATCGTTGGTAGCAAGATGTTATCGATGGGCATGATTGATGGGTTCAGTATTGACGAAGAAGGAAAACTCTTCTGTGAGGGTGATGAGATTCAAGAAGACGGATCTATCAAGCAGGCCACACGAGAATTCAACTGTAAGAACAACGTGCGAAATCCAGAGTTTGAAATGTGGGCACAGCAAGACTTGTGGCCCCATATTAAAATCTACTCTTTGGCTGACCCACTTAAGTTTTGGTTGATGGACACCTTTGGCTTAACCTACGATCAATGCTTTGGTGCTGATAAATATACAACGACCGATATTGAGTGGGAGAGGGTCGATTTTCTTCCTCGACCACCAGAACAAAAGGGAACGAAGAAAAAGGGGGCGATGACAGCAAGAGAGGTTATGGAGGTCTTTGGTTCGTGCTTTATTAGACAGGTCAAGGAAACTACCTTCATTGATGCACTGATGGCAAAAATGATGCGTGAACGACCAGAGATTGCTATTGTAGACGACGTTCGTGCAGACTTTGAAGCTCTTCCTATCCAGGAAGCTGGCGGTAAGGTCATTAGACTAACTCGCGGCCTAGGCAAGAACATCTCAGAGCAAACCATTGATGATATTGGTCCAGATGCCACGCTTGACAACAAGGAAACGTCTATCGAAGAAGCTAACGCTCAACTGATTGAGATTTTGAAAGGCTGGGAGTATGCAGTGTAGACCAACAGTGTCTAAAAGCTCAATGGAAAATAGCGATACCTGTGAGCTAAGGTATTTCTATGAGTACATTCTGAAGTACAGGGGTGAGGGGGGAGTTAAAACCGTAATTGGTAGTGCTGTTCATTGCGTTGCGGAAACGCTTGCCCGCATCAAGAAGAATATTCAAGAGGGCGGTGAGAACTTCATCGTTATGGACGATATTGGTAGAGTGGAGTACGATCCTGAGACATGGCTAGAGCCACGAACTTTGGACAATATTGAAGTAGATACCATCAACAAAAACCGTAAGAACAAAAGCACCTTTAAGGACCAGATGCCCCTAAAGTACGGTGCTGTTCGTCATGGCGAAGAATTAGTTGATGTTCTGATTGAGCGAGCCTATGAGCACTACGAATTGCAGCGTCTAATTGACGAAGCAAAGGAAAAAGGCAAGAAAGACCCTTTCCAGAGAAACTACCGCGAATTCTGCTGGATGTTACTTGAGCAGTATGATCCACGCTTTGAAAACGTCGTGGACGTAGAATTCAAGTTTGATCTACCTTTGCCGTATGAGTGGGCAGTAGGAGACGACGGAGAGTTTATTCGTATTCTGGGTTTTATTGACCTTATCACTGAGCCAGAGCCCGGCGTTTTGGTTGTGACGGACTATAAAACAGGAGAACGAACTAAGTTTCCGGGGTTCCAACAGAAATCATACTCCGATATCAAAAAAGACCTACAATTGAGCATGTACTGCTATGTGCTTCAAACCCTGTTCCCGGATAAGATCATCATCGCAAACCTATTCTTTGTTCGTGACGGTGGTGTATTCTCTGTGACATTTGATCCCGCAGATAATGCCGTTGCCGTAAATGAAATTGTTAAGGCCCATATTGAGAAAATTAGAAACTGTGAAGAACCCAGCTTGCTTTCTCCAGTTATGAAGACAGCTTCTCAGTCAACAATTGATGGCTTTACCTTTCAGGATACGCGAAGCGGAACGGTAAACTCTGTGTGTATGTATTTGTGTCCAGCATTCAAGAATAAGCAGTTCAGCACAGACTGTGACTGTAAGTTTATTAGTTCTAAGATATCAGAGATTGGACTAAAAGAGGTTGAAAAGCTGTACTCTAAGAAAAACTTCAAAGTATAAGGAACGGATATGATTTCATTCATCAGCACAGACTTTTCTCTATCTTCAAACTTCAAACCTGAAGACATGGAAAACCAGTGTATTTTATGTGATGATAATTTAAGTGGAGCAGTTGAATACTTTCAGGCAAGTAAAAAGAAGGGATTCAAGCCGATCATTAGTTATCGGGGTGATGAAATCTATATCGCGAAGAACAAAGCAGACTACACAGAGATGCTGGATGCTTTTTCCTCTCAACGTATCCCAAAAGTTACTACGATTGTGGGTGCCCCATTTGGGAAGCTAGCAAACCTAGTAACTGAGAGCTATTACCCTTATGTCCCAGCTGAAGACGCGTGGGAAGTGGCGAAAGATTATGTTAGGAGTTTAGAGGGCAAAATCATTATCGGGGTTACCCCCTACGACTCTGATGCGGACAGGGCTCTCAGAGAGCTTCTAAGAGACCTCGCTGAACACCTGAGTCTCGATACCTGTGTCGTGGATGATGTCCATTACACGTCAAACCTGGCTGTCTCAAACGGTGTTGAGTATGAGCCGCACAAAGACCATCAGATTTTGGTCTGTCTTCGAACAAAAAAGACCGTTGACCACCACGATGAGATGGAAGATTGCTTTAAGCGATTCTTCAAAAGCAACGAATACTATCCTCAAGACTGGTCAAACATGCCTGAATACGAAGGAACTAAGAAATTAGTCGAATCGTGTGAAGAATACGACATTTTGGCTGAGCCTCAACTTCCTTTCTTTGAAGATGCGGTAAACACCCTGACTAATTTAGCTAGGGAAGGATGGAAGAAAAAAGGCTTATCTAAGGAAAAAGACTGGGTTGTTTATCGTGATCGAATTAAAGAAGAGATTCGAGTTATTGGTAAATCTGGTTTTTCGGCTTACTTTTTGGTTCTTGAAGACGTTTGTAGATGGATTGATGAACAGGGATGGATGAGGGGTCATGGAAGAGGTTCAGCTGGGGGGTGTTTGATCTCTTACCTGATTGGAATCACCAAAGTTGACCCAATTGAGTATGACTTGCTTTTTGAGAGGTTCTTCTCAGAGGATCGTGCAGAGGCTCGCCAGCTACCAGATATTGATATTGATGTTCCTAAGTTTAAGAGACAGCAGATTTTTGCCTACCTTCAGGACAAGTACGGACACGACTCAGTTGCCCAAATGGTTACTTTTGCTGCACTGCAGGGAAGATCAGCTCTTACGGCGGCCTTAAAGTTCAATGATTCCTGTAGCTTTACAGAGATTAAAGAAATTACTGAGCTTCTTCCTATGAAGGATAAGGTTAGTGACCAGATGGAAACCTCTGGTGAACACAGTCTAATTAGGTGGACACTAGAATTTTTACCGGAAAGACTTGCTGACTACGCTAGATTTGAAGATGGTAAAATTGTTGGTGATTACGCCAATGAATTTGAACAGGCGATTCGTCTTGAGAAAGTAAAAGTAGACACAAGTAAGCACGCCTCTGCTATTATTGTTTATAACGGTAAAATCAGAGATGTTTGTCCTATGGTAAAGGATAAGTCTAGCGACGAACTTATTACTCACTTCTCTATGGAGCATGGTGAGGCTGCTGGACTTGTTAAGCTGGACCTTCTCGGACTCGCCTGCCTCGACAAGTTAATGCTAATAAACGAACTACTAAAAGAAAAAGAAAACAGTGAAAAGAAAAAATAAAAGATGGTAGCACTTGAAAAAAATGGACCGATCCTATTCGTAAAACCCTTCCCCAAACAGGAAGCCTTAGAGATTGACTGCTGTCTGGACGCACAAGAGCAGTATGTTCTAAAGAAGATTTGTCCTGATTACTCTGTGACGTGTGTTAATAAAG
>ERZ890604.686-NODE-686-length-10984-cov-7.138256_pt1 | contig 10984 bp, 24 predicted proteins | sample MGYA00521097_ERZ890604 | MGnify/ENA primary metagenome ERZ890604 (study PRJEB32303, sample SAMEA104408625) | aquatic metagenome | biome: Brackish water; feature: Chemocline; material: water | place: Baltic Sea | collected 2014-10-26T21:54:00 | depth 120 m ... | reverse complement strand
TGAGAAAATCCGATATAGGATTATACGGAATGGTATCTATTTTAATTGCAGTAGGGATTATATCTTTGATACTATGGCAAGATGAACAAGAAGCATGGAATCTACTATCAGAAGAAGATCAAGCCATGACTAAACTAGCAGAAAATCTAAGAAAAACAAGTCAAACAAATTGTGCTGAATTGTCTCAAGTATTTGACCTCAACACTAATGTCATATTGTTAGATGCTATAACTATGAAGCAAAAAGAATTGAACTGCGAGGTATCAACCCCTTGAACTGTGAATTTTGTAACAAACAGTTTGTCGAGGATCTCAACGTATGGATGAATTATCTAATCCATAAAATAGTACATCATGGAGGTCAAGTGGACTAATGTTATGTTCCGTATGCCATGAAGTCAATGCTCAATATTATGAGGACTGTGAGGGAATATTCGACAAAAATTTAGATAATCCTCTATGTGCAAAACACCATGAATCGCTATTCGCATCATTAGAAAGAAAGTGTGGAATGTGTGGCAGTAAAATACGAGGATGTAGTTGCTAATGGAATGTCCTTTTTGTAACAAACAACTTGAAGAAAATCAATACAATCAATTTGTATGTCCTAAACATGGAGTTATAGATTGAATTTTTACTTGTCGGAAATAACCTACAAGGTGGATGGCTACCATAGTATATCATCAAGGGGGGTAAAACCCCCTCTTGAATAATCGAGCCAGGATGAGGGCATCAAATAAAATAGCTAGAGAGTGGCTACTACAATCAGGACATGATCAGATTTGGTTTAAGGCACATACTAAATTCAATGATATAATATACACTCAAAATGGTAAATATTTAGCACTCGATTTGTGGAATTTATTTGACGGTATATGTTTTGATAGGTATGGCGATATAGTATTCTTACAGATGAAAACTAACTCATGGGCTAAAGATCAACCGTTACAAGATTTCGTAAATAAATATCAGCATACTAGAATCTTATCATTAAATATTTGTAATACTTTGAAAATTACCAAGGGAAAATATATGGTTAGAGTGAGGGCTTTTGAGGGATGAGCTGGATTAACTGGAAATATCATGGGCTGACTTGTTACAAATGTAAGCAGGGGATTACTTCATACCCATGTTGTTATTGTGGAGCTGTAAGGAATTGGAGATGAATATGTTAAAGATTAACTGCAAGAATTGTATGGGAGATAAACATGATAAATGTGAGAATACTCTCACTTGTTTATGTGCCGAGGATAAACATGGTGTGTCATTGAAGAATGGTGTAAAAGCAGATAATCGAATGTCTAGTCCAACAAATGAGCCATTAGAGTATGAGAAATCAAGACATAATGCTTTAACACTTGCTACCATGCGAGATGAGGGAATAGGGAACAACACACCTGAGTATGCTTTAATTGAATTTACTAAATTGTTAATCGTATCTGATCATATCATATCAAAGTTTGACTTGATAAAAGAGATGAAAGAATTTTGTAGAATGTATAGATTAGATGATGGAAATATAGATCCAACTTTAAAGATGGTATTTTCTGACATGGATGTATTCAATAATGTAAAACGAATCGCTAATGGATTAGGTAGGGTAAAAAAAGAAATATCTTTTGATAAGACACAAACTCAAGAAAGTGCAGAGTGGCTTAAAGGTAGATATGATCTAAAAAGAATTGAAGTAACCGGGAATTTATTATTTTTCAACGGTCAATATTATGATACTGATGCCGAGGCTTGGATAAGAAGAACTGCAAGAAGTGTTATTGTAAATGGGAAAACTGCTGAGGTAACTGAGATTTTAAAATATATTGAAGATTCATGTCAAGTCGTAACATGGAAAGATATTGAGAAATCAATCCATCTAAAATGTTTGCTTAATGGTATCTACAACATAAAGACCGGGGTGTTTAGTACAAAGTTTAATCCAGATTATATCATACTTAATCAAATCCCTCATAACTATAATGAGGATGCTACCTGGGATGATATTTTGACTAAAGTAAAAACACTACTTACAGATGATAAACATAGACAATCATATTTTGATTTCCTATCATCTTGTTTGCATCCTTACACCGGATTAGATTATCAGTTTGGTATGGTCGGTGGGACAGGGACAGGAAAAAGTCAATTAGGTTTCCTTGCTACTTTTGTTATAGGTGAGGAAAATACTAAAGATGCTACAATCCATCTCTTAGCCGATGATCAAACTACTCAAAAGAATGTAGCCTTTAAGATGTTAAACATTGATTATGATTTATCATCTGAATCAGTCGAAAGAACTGATGTAATCAAAAAATGGATTACTCAAGATAGATTTACAGCTAGGGGTATCTATGAGCAAAGCTCCGATTTTCGCCCTATGGCACGATTAATGTTTATGGCTAATGACTTGTACGAAATTCCTAACGAGGATGATGCCGAGGCTATCTATGATAGGAGTTATCTAGTTAGAGTAGATAAGAAATTTAGACATCAAGATAGTGAAATTAAAAATATCATGCAGAAAACAGCAACAGTTCCAGAATTAGAGGGATTAATCACATACCTTTTGAAAAACGCTACTTGGATGTATGAGAATGAAAAGTATCATCATACTATTGCAGTTAAAGACGTTGAAGCAATTTGGAATAGTTTTGGTAATTACATCAAACAATTTACAGAAAAGATGCTAGTTTATGGGGTATTTAGAGAGGAGGCATCCATCCCTTACAATAATTGGATGGCTTATTGTGTCAAAATAGGACACAAACCAAAGTCCAAAAAGGAATTTTCTGAGATATTTAATGAGATTGTCGGCTCAACGCCATCCCCTACAAGAAATAAAGACGGTGATGCTATCAGAAGTTACACCGGATTTCGATTCAAAACTGATGAAGAAATCGCAAAAGAGGAAACTACCCCCTTTTCACCATTCAATTCTACATCACAAATCGGACAAATCAATGAAAATACTCCACGACTAGACGTTACAAAAGAGACAAAAATAAATCCAAAAAAGGATATTCAGTCAAGCTACGATAGCTACATGAATCCTACATCTTTATTTATAAAATATTATTTTGAAAATTATAAAATAAAAGGTGAAAAAGGTGTAGCTAGTGTAGCTAAGTCCGGGGATGTATGTTTAGTATGTTCTAGTCTTTTCGAGTATTCAAAATTCAATAAAAAGTGGATGTGTATGGGTTGTCAAGATAGGGAAACAAGAGAATTTTTACAAAAACAAGATAAGGATAGGGAGGCTCGAAAGTTTGAATCTGATTAAAAATGAAACCAAGGTTTCATATATGCCAAAAGCAAAATCGGATATTCATCTTACACCTGATCGAGTATGGGATATGATAAGAGAGAACTTTGGATATTTACAAGAAGAATTTTTTGATCCATGTCCTCATCCAAGAACGGAAATTGATGGATTATTGATAGATTGGTATAAGTTGAACTATGTTAATCCCCCCTACTCGGATTTATCTGATTGGGTAAGTAAGGCTATTGCAGAAAGTAAGGAGGGAAATATCACCATTATGTTACTTCCGGCAAAAACAGATCAATCCTGGTTTCATTGGATTATAGAACATGGGTTTAAGATAATATGGATTCATAGAAGATTAAAATTCAAAAATAACAAGTGGTCGGCTACTCAACCTCACTTTTTAGTTGAGATTAAAAGTCCAATAAAGATGAAAGGATATTTGGAGGAGAAAAGAAATTGACAATATCACACGCTAGATTAGTTCCATTAACTTTGAGGATGTATAATCAAAACAAGGCAGTTGATAGGTATAAAACTAAACGATGTTTTTGTGAGTGTAATTTGTGTAAGGAAAAGTTAGTTGTAGGTGAGATTATTTGTACTAAGAAAGCCTCATGTTATACTAAATGGTATCATCAAAAATGTGCTGAAAAGGTGAACTTAATTTGATTGCAAGAGTTAAAGGTGGGTATGTATGAATAATGATACAATGAATGAAAATGAATTAGCATGGCATGAGCCGGAAACCCCGGATCAAATAATGAATAATGCGATTAAACAGTATGGTTACGATAGATTCTATGTCCTTTTTTCAGGTGGTAAAGATTCTGTTTGTGTCGCTGATTATATCGCTAGGAATTATCCTGATAAATTCGCAGGGATTGTTTTTACAAACACCGGATTAGGAGCTAGAGATACAAGAAAATTTGTAGTTGATTATGCCAATAAAAGAGGATGGCAAATTCACATGACATGGGCTAGTGAAAAAGAAAGATTCTATAACATCGTAATGAAGTATGGGTTTGCTTTTGCAGGTAATCATTCAATGTGGATGGGCTACCTAAAAATGCACACTTGGTATTATTTCCTACATCCTAAAATCAAAGCCGGAGAAAATGCTTGTTTTATTTCCGGTGTAAGAAAGAAAGAATCGAGACAGAGAAAATTAATTAAAAAATATACCAAAGTCCCACTTGATTTTAATTCCGGGCTACCATATTTGAAACCATTTTTGTATAAGAACGGACAACAATTATGGGAATATTATAACGAACATGAGTTGGAAAAAACAAGTGTGTATGAATGGTTGAATAGATCCGGTGAGTGTTATTGTGGAGCTCATGCCGAGGAATGGGATTTAAAATTAATGGAAAAATATGATCCATTAGCTTTTGATAGTATCAAATGGCTTGAGGATGAAATTCAAAGAGTAGGATCTCCAATGGCTAAACGATATAACAAGTGGGGTTTTAAATCATCTACCAGGGACATACAAGATCAACATACCATAACTGATTTCTTTGGCGATAAAATTGAAGTCAATGAGGATTATTGTGGCGAGAGTTGTGTTGTAGATGTCTAATATCTAACAAAGTCTATTAATAATTTCTTTTTGAACTTGTTGTTTCGTGGAACTACTGCAAACAATCTGCCACAGCAAGGACAATGAGTATTCTCAATTACTATTCCATACCTACAATGCCTACAATATTTTCTACCTTTAGTTTCCCACATATTTTTTACTGCTTTCTTGAATAATTTACCCCCCATTGATGTAATAAATCCCTCATTACATTTATCAAAACACTCGCCTCTCATTAACACTTCACCTTACATCTTTCTTTATCTGCGATTAGTTTTAACTCGGCTTGATAGTTTGGACTTGTAGTAATATCAATATTAGATAGTGTCATATTTTCACTTTTCAATTCATCATATCCAGTTACCTCACAATTTGTTCTAAGGTAATGGATTGTATCAGGTAATAACATCAACCAATTATTAACATCTATTATGGCTGTACGACATTTATCAACATATCTACCCTCATGCCAAGTCCTCGTATTGTTTTCAAGTTTCATATCTGATGGTGTAAAATAAGTATCAAAGTTATTTGTTAGAGTAATCATCTTTATTCTTTCTGTCATTCCAGTTGGAGGATCTACAATAATTCTAATATTATCATCGGTATCATACCATCTCCAAGATTTTTCTAAAACAGATACATCTCGTTTAGTATATCCATCCTCAACAATCCATCCCCCGGATATATCCTCATTACTTGAATCTAATTGACGTAGTAAATCATAGCCGACACATGATGAAGTAAAATTATTTTTTAACATAGTTTGACATGATTTTGATATATCAACTCCTATTAGTTTAGTGAAATCATCGAGGATTACTTTAGTCTTAATACTTCGTTCATCATTAGATATTTGATCTTTTAATTGTAATATCTTTCTTGTATTATCTGATTGTTCATTTAGTATTGATAGTAATTCATTTCGCATACTATTCATACTGTCAATACCGTCATTGAGATTATCCTCAGCCCCCCTAATATCTAAAACAGCATCCCAGGAATCCCCGGCTAGACGTTTAACTTCTCGTAGTGTATCTTTTAGAGTAGATATAATATCTTCTTGTTCCACAATTTCATCTCGTTTAGTTTGTGCATCTATTTTTAGGGTTTCATTATTATCCTCAAGTGTTTTGATCTCATTCTTGTTACTATCAATATCACTTCTTTCTACTGCAAAAGCCGGAGTTGTAGCCATGTATATTGCTAAAATTAAAAAACTTAGGGCGATAATCCAAAACCAACTATTGATATTGATCGCTTTAGCGATTATCTTTCTAACTACACCCACACCTATTAACGATTTTATTACTTTATAAAGAATTACTCTTTTAACAAGTAAAATTCCTTGACAGCATCGGTATCTACTTTAAGATACTTTGATGTAGTGTCTAAACTATCATGTCGTAATATCTTTTGAATGATGTTTAGTGGGGCTTTTTTTCCATGTGTCCCCATGAGTAAATCTTTAGCTGAACTCTTACGGAAAATATGGGTTTGGGTTTTTTCTCCGGTTTCTTCCTGGCTCGTAGTCCATGCTTTAATGTTAAGGTCTTTTCCTATCTTTCTAATCCATACTCTAACAATTTGAGGATTGACATCAGGTAAAAGAAACCCATCGGGCTTTTCTTTAATGTAATCCCATAATTCTTCTTTAAAGTTTGGAGGGATTATGGCGATGGAGTTTTTTTTCTTCTTAGTCAATCCTAGATAAATTTCCCCGGCTTCAATATCAATATCCTCTGCTTTAATCTTACATGATTCTGACATCCTCAACCCACACCAATAAGAAATCTTAAACAAGTATTGCACATCTTTAGCATCCCACTTTCTAAATTCTAATGATGGAAGATACTCTATTATCTTTTCAAAAGTTTCCGGGTTGATGTAGTTATTTTTTGATTCCAAACCTATTAACGATTTTCTTAAATAGTATATTAATTTAGATAAATCCTCGCTAGGCTAGAGGGATCAATAATGATGAACGGAAGTTCATCATAACAATCCCCGGGTTTCTATTGACCTCATTGATGCCTAGCAAATGTTTAAAGTATTAATATTCCTGTACAGATATTATAGTTATAATGGGAGCTTTAAAGAAAAAGAAAAAATCAACTTCAACTTATGTAGTCAAGGGACATTTTGTAAAGGGCTACAAAAGACGAGCTAAAGCCTAGACCGGATAACTGAATTATAATATCACATTCCTTTTTGTATTCTTTTCTATAAACTTTAACACAATCATTACATCTAATTTTCCTACCCATCCCTGATTCCCTCCACATTATTTCTCTATGGCATCCTAAACATATTCGTTTTTTAGGTGTCATTTTTTCTTTCCCCAAATTATATCCATATTGCTATCTGACTTGATAACTTTCTTCTTTCTTCTTTTCTTAGTTGCAGTAGGTTTAGATCCCCATAATGGTATTGAATTACCATCCCCTCCTTTCTTCTTGTTCCCCCATATACTATCCAGGTTTTTCTTATTGTTCTTTGGATCGCCACCTAGTCCTTTTGTCATATCATCCATTTGTTTAGAGAAATCCTGTACACCTTTATTAAAAATGTCTAATCCCTTATCGAAATTCTTTTGATTAACATATTTTTTCAAAGTGTCATATCGTTTTTTCCATTTAGGTTGCCAATCGGTTAGAATTATTTTATACCTTTTACAAAGTAATTCTTGTTTATCCCAATCAAATCTATTCCACTCTTTAACTTTCATGTGTTTTGTATATCTCATTTTATCAAAGTCCTCTCATTTTTTACAACGTGCCTTAACAATACTAAATCAAGTGCAACAAATAACCCGATTAGGATCATGGGGATTATTGGATCTGTTATAATTCCTCTCCCTCCAAGATTATATTCTGTACAGATCCAACTAGGAGGTGGTAAAGGTTTGAAATTTCTAATTTCAAATTCATTCTTTCAACGCCTCCCTTAATTGTTCTTCCAGGTCTAAAGTTAGCTTGGTGTAGTGTCTTAGATTTTCCCTAGATGCTTCAAGCATTAGAGTAATTCTTTCTACTTCTTCATCCATCAGAATACAATCTCCATTTTTTTGACATTACCATCTTTATCTTTGGTTACATATACCGGGTATTCCCCATCCCCATATCGGGTATGAGTTAAGACACCGGAGTTATTTTCTGTTGGTAGTGTAATGTCTTTTAGACTTGTACAGAAACCACTCCAATCCTCAGATTTTGAAAACTCGGATCGTTTTAGAAAACATGGATCGCCTATCCAGATTAGCCCGGAATCTACTCCACAATATCCTACAAGTTCTCGCTTCATTCCAACACAACCTCCAAGACATAGATTTCATCTTGTAATTCTCTTACAGCATCCTCAACGGATCTAGCATCATCAACCCCGGTGATAACTTCCAAGTCCCTAAGATGGATTTCAAGTTGAGATTTATCCTCATCAATCCATTCCTGTATAGATTCTTTTGACATCAAGGTTTTACCCCCATCTTGCAGTAGCCTTTATTGTTGATGAATGATCTATGAGGTTTCCCATCTATCTTGTTGATTAGTATCAACCCCTGTACAGTATCAACCGGAACAACATCCTCATAACAAAGCTTACATTGTTTTTTGACTTGATCATAGTAAGAAAAGGATGATAGCCCGGTGGAAATTTTACCAAGTGCTAATCTTTTATGCATCCCCACGAAAGAAATCTCTAAATTTCCTAACACTTTGTTTCTATTACTTCCACCTGGAATTTTTCCCCCGGATCTAATCCTTTTACCGTTTTGTTGGAATCTCATTTTTTCAATTCCTCCCGACACGCAATAATTATTTCTGAATCTGTTGCGATTTTTCTTAGTCCTTGGTAGTTAATCCCTTTACGCATCAACAATTTAACCAGGGTTATTCTTCCCTCAGTTAAAGTCATTGGCAATCCTCCCCACAAGTACAGAATACACACAAGTCCTCAAAATTTGGCTTGTTAATATCACAGTTTTTACTATGTGTCATTATACTAAGTCCTCCTGTACAGCCTCCAGTTTTTCCCATGTCGCTTTAATTGTATGGTAATCTGAAAAATTACCACAATTAACATTCAAGCAAGGATAAGCAGATCCATACTCATTAGAAATTCTACCTATTCTTTGATGACATCTTGAACATTTCATTCCTTGATGAACTATGACAGGAATTTCTAATTTATTTAATTCTTGTGCAAAGTCCATGATTTTTCTTAAAGATTTCATTCTTCTATCCCCTCCATGATTCTTTTTTTCAAGTGTCTAATGTTTTTTGTATAGTTTAACATTAGAGATACCATTGATCCTAATGGCTCATACCCATTTTTCAAACAATTTGTATTAATTGTTTTAACTTCACATAGTTTTTCTTCATACCATTTTAAAGCCTGTTTTGGATCGGATGGTATAATTTCAAAAGTCATTATACTAATTCCTCCTGGATGGTATAGTATAGAGTAGGGACTTCATCCAATTCCTCAATACTTTTTATTTCTGGATTTGCATCAAGTATTTCCTGTTCAGAAAACATATTGAATCCTAGGGTATAACTTGAATCATCCCCATCCTCAAAAATTATTTCCTCATCTCTTGGAATGGTCAAATATTCCATTCTTAGATATTTTGATGCTTCTTGAATATTTTTAAATTCAAGTCCACTTTCTAAAGTGTAGGCATTGTTAAACCCATCATCCTCGATTTGTATTATTTTGTATTTCAATTAATAACTCTCCGTCATTATTGGATCACACATTGATTGATTAAGTTCTTTTAATCTATCTGTCATTTCAACAATTTTCAATAAGATTCTTGAAATTTCCAATTCTTTTTGTGCTTCTGTCATGGTATCTGGATTAAAAGTCATTTCTCTAATACCTCCTTGATGAATTTTCTAGCCTGTGCTAAAGTCCCAAATTCTTGAAATTCAGAAACTTTCTGAATGTCCCCGGTTTTATCACACAATCTCACAGTATAACCCCTGGTTGATCCAGAATGTTTGTGAAAACTTGTATCTCTTTCTGAGGTTATAAAATAAATGTCCTCAGTTTGATAATTTTTCAAGTCCCCTTTTGACCAGGCTAATTCTGATACCCGGCTTGAAAAATATCGCATTGTTTCAGGGTTGAAAAAGAACGGTGATCCTTTTTCAGCTCGTCTTTTAACCTCATCTATGAGGTAACGACCTTGTTTAAGAAAGTCCTGTACAGAAATCTTAGTTTTTGCCGGAACAAAACCAATAGGGCTATCAGATTTTAAAATTTCTGACATTAGATAAAGTCCCCCTTTAGACCTAATTTTTCTAATGCTTTTCTGTACAAGTCCTCGAATTTTTCCCCTGAAATTCTGTCTTTCTTATTCTCGGAAATTGCGTTAAGATGTTTTCCGGTTGTTACACTCCAATCGTTTTGTCTTATGACTAAATTTCCATCTAGTCTAAAAGCTACCGGGGTTGAGTATGAGAAATAAACTCTCAAGTCCCCAACGGTAACTAAGGTGTTATTACCGGATCTTGGACAATATCCTTGAGTTACTTCTATACTCAATTTCTTAACCCCTTTAATTTTTTGCCACACATTGTCATAATGATTTTACTTTGTTCCGGTGTCAAATTTCCGGCTAAGGTGTAACCATCCCCGGCTTTTTTAATTAAGCCATGTTTGATTAAGACCATAAAAACGGTCGGTCTTGTCATAAAATATGGGTGAGGTTTGTCGGGATTTTCTTCACTCAAGCCAATACATAGATCGACTTTTGATGCTGTGAAACCTGGAGCTTTATTCAATAAACAGATTACTTTCGTTTTGTAACTAAGTCCATTTATGTTAGATTTTCCGGTTTCGATTTCCTTGACTAAGGCGTTAAAAAGGGACATTAGAATAAATCCTCCAATGTTGGTTTTTTATTCAAGTCCCCGGTTATTGGGAGGTATTCTTTTTGAGCCAATAAAATTTGCTCAATTTCCCACATATTCAAAGCATCAACTGATGCTTCTTGATTTGGAGACATTTTATTCTGTTTCCTCCATCATTTTTAAAATCAACTGTGTATTCAAATTTTCAACACTTTTTGATTCTGAGTATGATTTACTCATTTGATTTTGTGTTTGGTTAATCAATGTAACATGAATAATACATAGC
>ERZ890604.684-NODE-684-length-11032-cov-6.684613_pt1 | contig 11032 bp, 16 predicted proteins | sample MGYA00521097_ERZ890604 | MGnify/ENA primary metagenome ERZ890604 (study PRJEB32303, sample SAMEA104408625) | aquatic metagenome | biome: Brackish water; feature: Chemocline; material: water | place: Baltic Sea | collected 2014-10-26T21:54:00 | depth 120 m ... | reverse complement strand
TATGGCTATAATGTATGTTAGAAATATTGTAACTGGATATAGACTAAAGGTTGAAAAATGACAGATGAATTTTACAAAAAAGCAATTAGTATAAATGGAGATACATATAAATATATTATTATGGTTAGTAAAATAGTATCAATAACTTGTCGTGTTGAAGATGATTTATATATTACTTATGTAAGATATGAAAATGGTGTTGATGAGCTATTCTTAGATAGAGAATCTTATGAAGAGCTAGTTAAATTATTAATGGATAAATATAATGACAGATGAACAGCTTGACTTTCATAGAATATTATAATAGAATATGACCAATGAAAATATTTTAAGGAATAGAAATGTTAAAGCTAGTTGAAGATTTAGGGATGTTGTATCCAACTAAAACAAGTAAGCAAAAATCAAGATATGGTATATATAAATGTGACTGTGGCTCAAATGTAAAGCTTAGAACAGCATCAGTTAAGAGCGGTGATACTGTTTCATGTGGATGCTATAGAAAAGAAATATTAGACAAAACAAAACATGGACTAAGTAACCATAGGATATACAAGACATGGAGCTCAATGATTAGAAGATGCTCAAATAAAAAAGACGCTAACTACAAAAACTATGGAGGTAGAGGAATATCTGTATGCGATAGATGGAATGATGTATCTAATTTTATAGAAGATATGTATCCTACATTTAAAGAAGGCTTATCAATACACAGAGTAAATAATGACGGAAATTACGAACCTAGTAATTGTGCTTGGGAAAATAAAAACACACAAGCAAGAGTTACTAGAAAAGTTATGTCAACAAATACATCTGGATATAGAGGAGTTTCTGAAAAGAATGGAAAATTCCAAGCAACAATAGGTATAGATGGAAAATATAAATATTTAGGATTATTTTTAACGGCAGAAGAAGCAGCGAAAGCTTATGATAAATATGTTTTAGATAATAATCTTCAGCATACAATAAATGGAGTTTAAATTGGACGACAAACAGCAAAATGCGTTAGATAATCTAAGGTCTGGAAATCATAAGCTGTCTAGCATTGCAAGAGATGCTATTTATAATGCTGTAGTTAAGGCTAGCCAGTTTATAAACGATGCAGAAGATAGTAATGATTTACTTACTAATATAAAGGTGTTAGAAACAGCTACTAAGATGGTTGGACTTACACCGAAAGAAAGTAATACTCATATACAGATTAATGCCATTAATGGTTTTGAGTTTATTCAGATTAATGAAGCAGATATATTACAGATTTCTTCTAGTGAAGAGTATGAAGATGCAGAATATGAAGATGAATATTATGAAGGGTAGACCAAAGATTGAAGACCCTGTTGATATGTTGGATGCTTATAATTTACGACATGAAGGTACACAGTTTGTTAAGAGTATAAAGATTAGAGAATCAACTTATAATGTATTACATGACCTTAAAACACACAATGACAATGTAAAGAGCGTAGATGATGCTATTATGCATTGTGTATTGATTACAGCTATGCATATAAAAGATTAGAACATACAATTAATGGAGTATAAAATGATAATAATTAAAAATCCAACATGCAAGGAGGTTAAATCGTGGCTGGATTACTAAGACGTACCATGTTGAAACATCAAATCGAACATATATACAGCAGAGCCAAAGCAACTGCACTAGTATCTGGCTTCGGATAAATTCGAGGCGGGAAGACTGAGGTAATGATTAGCCTCGTATTAAAGCAACTATTTGATTACAAGAACCCTACTATAGCTGTAGCAGAGCCTACTGTAGACCTTATTAAGAAGATTCTATATCCTAGGTTCTGTGAGATATTTGATAGTGCTGGAATAGTCTATAAGCTTAATAAATCAGATGGAACTATTATAGTTGATAACATTGGTACCATTATATTTATATCAATGACAGATGATACTAGAATTATTGGTTTTCAATCTATGTTCTTTCATTTGGATGAATTAGATACATTAGGTAAAGAACAAGCTGAACTTATATGGAATAAAGCGTTGGGTAGAAATAGACAAGCACCAACATGGAGAAATCCAGAAAGATGGGTTAATGTTCCAAAGCATTTAACTCCACCTCTTTATAATCAGATGTTTACAACTTCTACTCCAGAGGGTTTTCAGTTTCTATATCATAAGTTTAAAAAGAATCCACCAAAGGGATATAAGCTAATCAAGGCTTCTACTTATGATAATCCATATTTACCAAAGGATTACATTAATAATCTAAAAGCAAGTTATCCACCTCAGCTTATAGATGCATATCTTAATGGTGAGTTTGTAAACCTTGAAAGTGGAACTGTATATCCTAACTATAGCCCTGAATTAAATAATACTAGAGAAGTAGTTAAGAATGATTTAGAAACTTTGCATATTGGAATGGACTTTAACGTTAATCATATGAGTGCTGTAATTGGAGTGAAGAGAGGTGTTAGTCTTATGGCTTTGGCTGAAATAAGCGATGTTAGAGATACTCCAGCTATGATTGAAGAGATAAAAGCAAGATATGATAATGGTAGAAGGATAGTTATATATCCAGATGCTAGTGGTCGTAGTTCTAAGTCAGTTGATGCTAGTAAGTCTGATATTGGTTTGCTTAAGGATGCAGGTTTTATGGTTTCAGCACCTAAGAAGAATCCTCCAGTAAGGAATAGAATAGTTGGTGTTAATACTATGCTGTGTAATGCAAATGGACATAGAAGACTATTAATTAATAACAATACTTGTCCTACTCTTATGGATAATTTGCTTGAACAAGCATATGATAAAATAGGAAATCCAGTAAAAACAAATAATGTAGACCATATGATAGATGCACTTGGATATCTGTGTCACAGATTATTTGGTGTCGATAGACCATCAAGTAAAGTATCTAGGTTTAGGATATAATTTTAAAAAAAGGAATAACAAATGGCAGATACAACTATTGGAAATGTAGCTTTCTTACATCCATTATACAAAAAGCACCAGAATCAAGTAAAGATAGTAACAGATATATATAATGGTTCAGATAGTGCATCATCGTATTTGAGTCAGTTTCCACAAGAGATAGAAGATACTTTTGTTGATAGGAAAAACAAGATAGCATTAAAGAATTATGTAAAAAGAGCTACAGAAGCTTTTGTTGGTATGATATTCAGAAAACCAATAGATGCTATTGGATACTCTGAAAACATGATGAAGATAACTAAAAGAATTGATACAAAATCTACTATAAATCAGTTTGCAAGAAGAATAACTGAGAAGCTAATTAGAGATGGAAAAACTTATATATTGGTTGACTCATTACAAGATGGCTCAAATCCATATTTAATATCTATGGATAGAAACAGTGTTATCAATTGGAGCAAAGATGAAAATGGTAACTTTACATTAATTGTAATAAGAGAGTTTATTGAAGATAGAATTAGTGAGTTTGAAGTTGATACTATTGAGCAATATAGAGTATATAGAGATGATGGAAACATAACTATATATAGACAGTCTGAGCAAGAGTTTTATGAGTATAGCTACATTGAGACTGATTTAGACTATATACCAGTACAAGAGCTTAGTCTTGATGATATACCACCATTGTATGATATTGCTAGGCTTAATATAAAGCATATGAATAGAACTTCAGCAAAAGATAGATACTTAGATATGGCTGCATGTCCAGTACCTGTTATTTGGGGAGCTGAGATAGATGATGAAGGTTCTGTAAGTTCTGCTAAACCAGCATTAGTTATTGGTGTTGATGAAGCATTTATTTTTAATGGTACAAAAGATGAATGTGACTTTCAATGGAGAGAGCTAAGTGGTTCAAGTATAGACCAATTACAGAATGATTTATCTGTAATAGAGGAAGATATTACTTCTGGTGTGATTAGAGCATCATCTAGTGAAAACACAACAATGAAAACAGCTACACAGTCTTATTATGAAGCATCTGAAGCAAGTAATAGAGTTACAGTTATAGCAAATATAGTTGAATATGCTCTAAATGCATCACTTGACATAATGATTGATATGCTAGGTGAGAATGATTCTGTTGGTGGTGTTATAATTAATAAAGATTATAATGCAATAGCAGGAAGCACTACTGACTTAAGACTATTGTGGGAAATGTATCTTGGAGGCTCTTTATCATTGGCTACACTTCTTAATTCAATGCAACAGTTTGAACTGATAAACATTGGCTCAGTTGACGAAGAAATAAAGAAAATTGAATCTGAGACATTTGTACCTAAACCAAAAGAAGTTAGCTCTGAGACCATTAAAAACACCGATAACAACAACTTAAATGCTTTTGATATTTAGTAAAACTAAAGTTATGATATAATTTTGTCAGATGATGGTGGAGACTATCATTGACAAATACAGATTGGAGGGCATGGTGATGCTTGATAAATTATTAGAGTCTGCAAGGAAGTTAGGTAATGATGACTTTGTAAAGGATTTTGAAACAGCAGTTAGTACGGTTAATGGTACTATAAAAGAAAATATGGATAGAGTTAAAGTTTTAGAAACTGAGCTAGAGGGTTCTATTTCAAAGAAAAATAAACTTAGAGATTTAATTAAGACACACACTGGGATTGAAGAAATTAGTGAAGATAACTTTAAAGGTTATTTGTCATCAATCAAAGGAAAACCAGCAGATGAGTCTATAATTGAAGATAATCGTAAATTATCTGAAGCTGTTAATGAATATAAGAATAAACTTGGCAATATGGAGAACGAGTATAGTTCTAAGTTGAATCAGGTCATAGTTGATAAAGAAATACTATCTAGTGGTAAATTGCCAAATATAGAAAGTAATGTTGCTAAATCAATTATTCTTGATGAGATTAGAAAAAATGCTACAATTTCAGAGTCTGGTATTATCTACAAAGACAATAATGGTTCTACTGTGTTGAAAAATGATGGCACACCACTTACTCTTGATGATAAAATAAATAGTATGATGGATAGTCCTGATTACTCTATGTTTTTCCCTGACAAGAGAAAGAAAGGTGGTGGTAAAGGTGTTGGAAGCTCTGAGTTCTCTAGTCATGGAGTGAAAGACTTATCAAAATTAAGCAGAACAGAAAAAGCTCAGTTAATGAAGGATTTATCTCCATCTGACTACCAAGCAATTGTTCGAGCTAATCTAAATAAAAGGAAATAAAAATGGCTTTAAAAATAGACAATAAAATTGTTCACTCTTCTATGACTGAAGTGTTGATGCAAAACGTTATGGCTTTTACAGAAGGAACAAATGGTGCTATTACACTAGGTTCTGAATTAATTAATGGAGATGTTGAAGAATTTTCAATGTTGTCAGAGATTGCTTCAATCATTGGTGATAGAGATATTAGTTCAGATGGTGATTTAGTTGCTAAGACTTTATCAAGTGCAGATGGTGACAACATTAAGATTTACTTCTCAACTGGTGCAATTGAATTTAAACTTGTTGATGCAAAACGTTATGGTTCAAACTCAGAGTCTTTCTCTATGGCTATTGGTGAACAAATTGGTATTGGTATTACTAACTATATGCTTAATAAAGCTATTGTAGCTACTGTTGGTGCTATCCAAGCTACTGCTGGCCTTGTTACTGGTAATGGTCTAGCAACTATTACTCCGTCTCTATTGAATGCTGCACTTAAACCGTTTGGCGATGCTAGAGGCGCTATCGTTGCATGGGTAATGACTGGTGCTACTTATAATGACTTAGTTGGCAATCAACTTGCTGTTGCTACTGGTGGTGATATTACTGCTGATGGTGTTTTATACACTGATAACATTGGTACTCTTAATCGTCCTGCTTATGTAACTGATGCTGCTGGTCTTTCAATGGCAGTTGGTTCTGCTGTTCTTGGTTTAACTCGTGGTGCAGTTGAGATTATTGAATCTGAAACTCGTGAGTTTGTTAGTGATTTAATCACTGGTAAAGATAACTTGAAATATAGAATTCAAGCTGAGTCTAGCTTACTTCTTCGTGTTAAAGGTTTCTCTTATGATGGTGTTGTTAATCCTGCTAATGCAGTATTGGCTGCTAAAGCAAACTGGTCACAATCTGCAAGTGATGTTAAATCAACTGCTGGTGTACTACTTAACATAGCTTAATGATTTATGTCTATGGTGAGCTAGAAGGTGTGGATGGTATAAAAGCCAATCCACTCTTTAAAGATGCTATTAGTAATGCAACGCTTGTCTACACAGATGACAAAGTCATTAGTGATAACTATAAGAAGATTGGTGTTAAGGTTAATCCAATAACAGTTCAGACGATAGTTAAAGAAAGTCCAAAGAAAACTATTAAGTAGTTTCATTATGCCTAACTATGTGTTAGGTATAGTTGAGATTATATAAAGGATTATTTATGAGTTTAACAATATTGCCAACTGAGAATGGAGATAGCTTTATATCTATATTGGATGCAGATGAAGTCATATCTAGAAATAGTCTTCAATATTCTAGTTGGTTAGATTTATCTGAATTGAATAAAGAAATATATTTAAGAATAGCAACAACTAGAATACTAAATGTTGTTTCTTTTGATATTAATAGCACAAGTGGATACTTGAACCTAGCCGAATATATATCTACAGATAGTTGTCTTCCTAAAGCTGCTGCACTTATGGCAATACATGATTTAGCTTATGGTTTATCAAGTGAAATAAATCCTAACACTGGTTTAGTTTCTAAAGAGAAAGTTGGAGATATTGAGGTTAACTATTTTCATGGATATATTGATAAACAAGTTAAAGGAAGAATAACTAATCCATATCCTTCTTCAGTTGTTCCTTGTCTTAATAGCTATGGTTCAAATATATCGTCAAGCTCTATTAAACAAGCCTTATTGGTTAGGAGCTAGTAATGAGTCTAGCTACATCGTTAAAGAGTGTTTCTGCAAGGCTTATAAATGAGTATGGTAATTCGATTGTATTATCAACAAAAACTAATGATGCTATATACAACCCACAAACTGGTCAATATGGCTCAGAAACAGTTATAGAGTACGATAAGTTAGCTAAAGTATCAAATGCCTCTAACGAAGAGTTAAAAGGTGTTGGGATACCAGATGGTGAATGGGGAAACATAAAAGCTGTTTATACTATGGTTGAAGATAATGAAACGTCACAGATAACTAACAAATGGTTTATTGATGGTAATCCAGTTTATAAAGTTTCTAAATCACAAGCTCAAAATACAGTTGTAGTATTAAGAGCATATGTAGGATAATTATGCAAAAGAACATAACATTATCAAATATTATAAAGAATAAAAATGAAAATATAAAAAATCAAATTAGTGCCAATATGAACTATATGTCAATAAAAATATTAAAGCTTTTTGAGAGAAACGTGAATTATGGTGCTGATTATATTGATGGTCAAGGAATATCTCCTGAAGACCAATACCCAAGAGCTGGTATAGCTACTACAATGTTAAAAGATAGTTGGAGAAAATATAAAAATAATTCAATATCAGAAAATAGTATAGGTTATGTTTTTAGGAATGATGCTAAACACGCAAAGTATCTATTGGGCAGAGAATCCTCAACTGGAACAAGTCTTAGAGGTAGCGATAATGCTAAGTTTAGGTCAGCTAAAAGGCATAGACCAGCATACTATTTAGGGCAAAAGGTTACAAGAGCAAATCAGCTAACTTCTAAGAAATGGAATCAGTTTTTAGTTTATGTTAAGAAATTAATGAAAGAAGGAGCGTTAAGTGGGATTACTACAAAATAAAATAGAGTTTGAACAGTTTTTACTAGATAACTATACAGAAACTGATATTCACTGGGCTGGAACAAAGTTTGATACAAATGGAAAAACTGAATGGATTTACTTTGAGTATATTGGTGGAAGCGTTGGTAATTTCAATATAGATAACCTAGGCAAAAATATGAAAGGTTATCTCGATATTTCAGTATATGCAAAAACTAGATTTAGAGTAAATGAAATAGCTGATAATTTATGTTCATTATTTGATGGTAAAAAAATTGGTGGAATGCTAGTAAAAGATGTTGATATAACTTCAACTGGAACTATAGTAGATATAGACAAGTCATATATTGACTTTAATATAAATGTAACAACTTATTAGTTATGATATAATTACTTCAATGCTTAGTAGCAGAAATTCATATCTTAGCTAAGATATTAAACAAAGGGGTCTTAAATGGCTTTAACCGATTCACAACTGACACAGGTCTATTTGGTAGACACTACAACAACTCTTACTGCTGTTTCTGATATTGAAACTGCAATTGCATCTGCAACTAAACTTACTTGTTTCCAATCTTTTGGAGATTTAGTAGAGACTAGAGCAGCACAAGAATACAAATGTATTGATTCTAATGGTTCTCAAAAATCAATGGGTTCAGTGTCTTTAGGAAACGTTGCTGTAGAATTTTTATTCGATGCAACAGACACAACTGGTCAATCTGTTCTTAGAACAATGTTTGAAGGTAATACTCGTAAGCGTATGATTGTTCAACTTAATGATGAGCCTACAACTGGTGCTAGTCCACATCCAACTTACATTGATGTAGAAGTAGCTAATGCTTCAAGTGGTATTACTATCGCTTTAGATGCAGCAGTAGTTTATAAAACTTCAATTGAACTATGCTCTCGTATGGTTTGGAATAACGCAGCAGAAACAACTGTCTAAATTATAAGAGGATTAACTTCCTCTTATCTCCTATCTATTTTTATTCTACTTTATGATATACTTCTTTTAATCAAAATACAAAGGAAGAATATGAAAATCACACAACTTAAAAACATCGGTGTAGTACCTCCAAGAGAGTTAAACTTCAAAGACCCATTCACAGAAGAACTAACAGATATTTTCTTTACAGTACATCCATTGAAGTCTAAGTATGGTAAAGAAGCTGAACACAAAATGAGACTTAGAATAGTTGAGTTAATGCAAGATGAATCTAATATAGTTGAAGTTGATGGTAAAAAGAATTTGAACCAAGACTTAATATTAGAAGAGACAGTAGCAATGATTGCTAATATGGTTTCAGATTGGAAAGGTATAGAAGATGATAAAGGTAAAGCAATTAAGTTCTCAGAAGATAAATGTATTGAATTGCTAAAGGAATATCAATCATTGGCTGATGCTATTTATGTATTCTCTAGCAACATGGGAAACTTTCAAGAGTAGGTGAAAACCTACTACTTTATGCAAAACAGTCTGGATACTTAAACTCATCAATAGATACAGATTACAAAGAAGACAAAGATAATAAGAGTAGAGGTGACTTCTACACTGCTATGGGTAAAGATTATCCACTTCCTGACATAGATGGTTCTGAATACTTAGTAATCCATCTTACTAACTTAGGATGGGTATCATCTAACGGTATGGGAATCACTGCTATAAGCTTCACAGAGATAAAGAACTACATAGATGTAACTGAGTGTTCATTAACTGGTGAAGAGGCTCTTATACTACGTAAAATGAGTGAACAATACTGCAAACATGTACAAGATAAGAATCCAAAGACAAAAGCTCCATATACTACTAGCTAAGTGCTAGTAGCTTCTCAACAAAAACAATCATAATCTTTTCGATATAATTAGTTAATAAAATAATCTAAAGGATTAAACATGGCAACTGATGATTTAACAATAGAATTGGAATTACTGATAACTGGTCAGAAAGAACTAGAAGCTAAAGTTATTAAAATTAAAAACAAAATAGAGCAGACTGGTTTTTCCATGGGTATGCACCTTGAAGAAGATAGTATTAATAATATATTTAAAACTACTGAGAAGCTAAGGAAGCAATTAGAACAAGCTGAAGCAAAGCTAGCTAAGTCAATAATAGATATTCATAATCTAAAGAATAAACAGATATTAGAGGATTCTACTTCATATAAAGCTGAAGAAAGAAGAAGAATAATAAAAGAAGATGAAGAAGTAGAAAAAAATGATAAAGCAAATCAAAGCGAAAGTATAAAAAGAGAATTAGCTAGTTCTTCTAAGAAAATGGCTATACAAGATAAGCTCGTAGAAAAAAGAAAGAAAGATATTGTAGATACTAAAAATGAAGCTATACAACTTGTTAATTCAATTGAAGGCACTGAAGACAAAAGTTATACAAGAAGAGTTATAAAGAAAAAAAAGTTTGATAAAGAGGTTAAAGGTTCTGGTGCATATAACGCAGATGAAGACAACGCTGCATACATAAAGAGATTAGAAGATGAGAAATATGCTGAAGCAACGAAAAGAGCTAAAGTGTATCAAGATGCAAACCAAGGTATGCTAGAAAGAGCACAAGAAAAACATGTAAAAAGTGAGAAGATATTAGCTAGGGATTTGCTTGCAGTAGCTGATGCTTTAACTCTAGATTCAAAAGAGATTTTAGCAAAAAGAAAAAAAGAACAAGACCATTACAACTCTGAAAGAATAGCATCTGAAAAAAAAGTTGTAAGTGAAATTGCTAAAATAAATCTATCAAAATCAAACAAGATAGCAGATTCTAAGTCTATATCATCACCAACTAACACACCAAGTAATCCTATGTATAGCTATAGTCCAGATGACTCAAAAGCTATGGTCAGAGATTTAAAAGAAATAGCTGACGAAGTAAAGAAGGTTGAGAAAGAGTTTGCTGATGCTACAAGAGAGGTCAGTAAGTTCTTCATAAGACCTAAAGGAACAATGCTTGATAGTGCTACTTACAAAAAAGAACTAGATAAATATGGAGTAGCATTTAAAAAGACACAGCAAGATAGGATTGTATGGACTACTAGTGCAAACAAAAAGATAAGCAAAATTGAAGTAGAAGCTCAGGTTTTAAGATTAAAAAATGAAAGAATATCTGTTGCTAGTGTAAAAAAAGCAAATGATGAAAAACTAGCTTATACTAAAAAAACTAATGATGAAATAACTAAAGATACTTTAGCATCTAATAAATGGCAACAAAATCTAAGAACAAACTCGTTCAAGCAAGAATTAAAACAAAAAGAAACTCTACAGAAACAATCTGATGCTAGAGCCAAAGTAGCATTTGATAAAACTATGGCTGGTGCTATGGAGAATGG
>ERZ890604.680-NODE-680-length-11076-cov-11.082116_pt1 | contig 11076 bp, 21 predicted proteins | sample MGYA00521097_ERZ890604 | MGnify/ENA primary metagenome ERZ890604 (study PRJEB32303, sample SAMEA104408625) | aquatic metagenome | biome: Brackish water; feature: Chemocline; material: water | place: Baltic Sea | collected 2014-10-26T21:54:00 | depth 120 m ... | reverse complement strand
TTGTAGACTCTGGAACAATAGCTTTCTTAAAAACTCGTACTGTCTGCAATAACTAACTATGATTAAATACTAAGGAGATAAGAACATGCCTACTAAAGCTCAATTACAAGAAATGTTAGATGATCAAAATGATGAGTACAGTGAGATAGTGGATCGACAAGCTATGCGTATTCAAGAGCTTATAGCTCAAAATCATGGTCTCATTCGTGAGCGTACTGCGTTAGCTGAAAGATGCGAAATAGCAGAAGACAATGAAAAGGCTATTCGTGAGGAATTAGCTTTTACTGTTAAAGCTCGTGATCATTTCGAAGCTAAAGTAGACGCGTATGTGCACGCAATTTGGATACTTGCTCCATCTCGATAAGAACTAACTAAGGTTATTGAACTCATGATAAAACAACGTTATATATGCCTTGAGACTAAAGTGGCTACTCAGCACAAGGTAAAATATGGTCGAGGTAGAGGCGCAGTATGGACTCCGCCAGATATACATGTCATAAGCGGCATGATGATTGCCGAGTACTACAATGTGAATTTTGATGAATGTATAATGCTACGCCATCTATCTGATTTTAATGCTTATTACCCTAATAAACTAGAAGACTATATTATATTGGAATACCGCAAAGAGAACGATTATCCAAAGCATTTAGCTAAACTCAGACTGGAGCACTTGTTAAAATCATGAATGCCAGACAGCGTAGGCTACATCGTCGACTATATCTATTAAAGAAAAGAATCTGGGACAGCGAAGCTAACGAACGTAAATTAACTAAGTTAATCGAGGGTGGCTTCGATAAACCATCCATTATTTGGCCAAACCCGCCTGTAACCGATTATTACAAAGCTAAAACTTTAGCAAGATTATTAAATCGTAGTTAATATTAAGGAGATAGTATGAAACGACCATTACATAGACAATCTGTTGATTATTTAGATACTCTGGCTGAGGATTTTAATGGCCGAGTAGGTGAAATATTCACTCCAGATAATAATTTGGCTGTACAGGCGATGATTGAGCGTTTAAGACTACTTAATTATGCCATGGCTGCTTGCTCACCTGCAGCATTAAACAGCCTCACAAAGAAGTACAATAAGGCTCTGAAGGCTCAAGGAGGATTCCAGTATAAAAGAGACAAAGTAGGTCTTCAATGAATAAGCATCAAGATCAAACGATGGCTTTAATAATGATGGCTCATAAGGGTCAGGTTGATAAGGGTGGAGTCAATTACTGGCACCATCCAGTAGCAGTCAGGGATTTACTCCCAGAGGAGGCTACTAAGGAGGCTCAACACGCCGCTCTGCTCCATGATGTTTTGGAGGATACTCCTATCACCCTACAGGATTTAAGGGACGCAGGGTATTCTGAGGCGATCATAGACATAGTGAAACTGGTGTCCAGAACCCCAGAGGATGGCACCTATAAGGAATGGATTGCCAAGCTTGCTAATTCAGGAAACCGGTCTGCTATTCTGGTGAAGATTGCAGACATTACCCACAATTCCGATCCTAATAGGTTAGTAAACCTTTCCCCAGAGGATCGAAAGAATACCGAGAGCATGATTGCTAAGAGGTATTCTTGGGCCTTAAAAGTCCTGAATGAGGCCCTCGAAAAATAATATGACACATCAACCTGCTGAAGATCATAGACTTACCTGGGTAGTCTTTACTAATGCGATGAAGGACTCAAATTTTTTTAATGGAGAATTGGTGCAATTATCTGGTGCCCAAGCTATTGCATTCATGGAATTAGGTCGTTGTAGGAAAGCCACTTTTAAAGACTTTCCAAAATATAAACCTCAAAATAAGAAATTATCATGAAAAAACAGATACTTGATAAATGGATTAAAAATTTAACTAACGGAAAATATAAACAAACTGCGTTCGCTTTACGTAGAGAATCTGGATTCTGTTGTCTTGGTGTACTTACAGATATGTATATCAAAAAACACGGACTAAATTGGGATTACGTGAAAGACGGTGCGTGTAAATTTACCGGTGAATCCAACATGTTACCCCAAGTTGTAGCAGAATGGGCTGAATTTGATAAAAATATTTTAATCGATACTTCTGATGATTTAAAATCTAGCTTACCTGTATATGATATTAAATTAAAGATGATCATAAACGATGTACAGCATGAAGATATTACTAGTGCTAATGATTATGGTGAAACGTTCAGTAATATAGCTGCAGCTTTAAACACTCAAATCATAACGCATTAAAAAAGGCTATACCCTTTATGAGTATAGCCTTTCTTTATCCTAAGGTAGCGAAACCTGCACTAGGCCCTGCAAGTGTTAGAAATCGTTAAAAGCATTATCAGCTTTACGCTGAGTACTCTTTAGACGTTCTGCATCACGAGCTTTTTGATTTAGAGGACTTAATTCTGTATCCTCTTTATCAATACGGTCTTGTGCTCTTTTTCGATTCGCCGCTTGTTCATCTGATTTTTGCAAAGGCCTAGTATTAATACCAGCTTCTCTAAGCTCTTGCTCAGTTGGGAAAGGTCTTTCAATTTGTGCCATAATATCTCCTTAGTTAAGCTTGGGTTACACCTGCAAGTCCTACAATAGTACTCGGATCTTGAACACTCATCCATAAGTAAAGCTGTACAGAACCATCAAGCGTTGTATTTGGATTAACCGTTCCACGTGTATCACCGGTAGCATTAGTTGCTGGATTTGTTGCTACAGCTCCAACAAATACAGAAGCAAGCTTCTCTTCAGTTGTACCCGCGTAAAAACCTAATACATCTGATTCATCGGTAAGTACATATGGGATACCAAGAACATCACCAAATCCCATACCAACAGTATTGGCTTCAGCATCACCTCCAGCCGTCATAGCAATGCTAGTTACTGTTTTAAAGGCTTTTTTGCCATTATAAGCAGCACTGGTACCGGTGGCCACAACAGTCATAAGCTCAGTCATAGCTACACCGTACACGTCTGTACCCGTGATTAGGATAGTCATAGCCACAATGGACGAACTATGAGTAACTGCAGCTGTAATATTACGAGGTACATCCATAATCCCAGTTAGGTTTGCAACATCCTGCGGACTAGCTGAAACCGCTGGAAACGTATACGTAACCGTTTCAGCGTTCGGAAGCTCTGTAGACGTTGCAGCTTTAATCAAAGCGTCTACATCACCAACAATAGGTGTACCCATATTCAGCTTAATAAGCTGATTCGGGGAAATACCAATACGACCTGCCTGAGTTACTAAATTCTTAAAAGCAGGATAAGTGCTGTAAAGATCAGTATAGTTTGTGGGAGTAGGTACAATATTTGACATATTAATTTTCCTTTATATTTTAAGTGAATTATTTCACCAAATTAGTTATTAAGCTTGGCCAACGCCAATTAGATCAGGCACCGTATCAGTTTCTTGGACATACATCCAAATAACTACTGGTGATCCATTTAAAGTAGCTGGTGCAACACTACCTCGTACATCTCCAGTCGTAGTTGTAGCAGTAGTAGTAACGGCAACTACTCCACCAGGAGTAGCATCAATTACACCATTGAATACACACTGGATAATGTCCGCTAAATCAGTAAGCTTATAAGGCAAACCTAGTACCTGACCGTTTCCTACAGTAAGACTAGTTACATTAGCACTTACAGCAATATTTGTAACCGTCTTAAATGCTTTCTTACCAGTGAATGAAGTACCGCTTCCAGATGCTTCAGACATAGCTACGCCAAATTCATCTGTACCAGTGATTGTAAGGACTGCAGTACCTGTCCAGGCAGCTACTACATTACGTGGTGTAGCACTGATACCGGCTAGAGCAGCAGCTGCAATAGCTCCTGCAGCAGTCGTATTAACTGAGGCTACTCCTGCAGCCGTTAGATTCTGAGAGGCACAATACCCATCAGCATCAGCTGTAGCCGGACTACCTAAACTAACCTTTGTGGGAATCATGCATGGAACTCCTGGTCTACCGTTTCTACCTCGAAGGCCGCCAGCATGATTTGCATGACCTCGATACAGCTCTTCTGCTACTGATAAAGTTTGTTTACCCATAATTTCAATTCCTTTATTTTAAAGAATCGGTGGAATATTCCACCAAAATGTATGACAATTATCTAGGAAATATAAAATAATGTCAATAGGAGATCCAACATGACAATCATAACTCCATTAATTATTGCTATTTCTTTAATAGTTCCGCCTGCTTCCAAAGGTACTATATGGACCATGGGGGAAATCCATAATCAAATACAGGTTACATTTGAAAATGGCGTACAAGCCTCTTATTTAGCAGTTCGAGTACCCTGCACTGCTACAGTAATTCAAGCAACTCATAAAATTTACAAGACTCAGCAAGTCTGTTATAGCGCAGATATAAGAACTCCTGTATTTGTGAGAAGTCCATGGATACCTACTATTCAACGTACATATAAACCTAAGGATTAATATAATATGCGTAATTCCGTATTTGCACTTTGGATTGCAATTGCAGTATTATCACTTGTTTTAGCTAATAATACTGATTCAAAACCCGCAATAAAACATAATCATGAATACGTTCTTATGCTAGAAACTCAATTACAGAAAGCTGTAGCTCTAGTGCCCTTAATTAGGGATAGAATTGATCACGTTATTACAATTGGTACTAATGCTGGTGATCAGCTGGAAGCTACTAAACAGGAACTCAACGAGTGTCATATGATGCTAGGAGGTCAAAAATGATATTCCCCGTAGATTATAATTCTCTTGATATGCAAGCTCGACGAGCAATAAGGCTACAGTATGTAGCTCATCAAGACGGTAAATGTCATTTTTGCCAAATATCGTTAGATAAACCGCCCGCAACCGAAGTAACTAATAAATTAATTAATTGGGATTTATTCCCAGGTGGAAAGAATTTTTTGAATTACCCAATTCATTTAGATCATGATCACTATACCGGTATGACCCAGGGCGCAGTACATGCATATTGCAATGCTGTTTTATTTCAATACTACGGGCACTAAGGAGATAATTGTGTTTGATGAACTTATATTAGAAAAGTACGCTACAATGAGTAAGCAGGAATTACTTAAAGAAATTTGTGGCATGAACGTTCGGATAACAAAAATAGCTCTCAGCAGAGATAATAATGCTGAAGAACTATCTAATATATGCAGACATAATGGTATTCTACAATCAGAAATAGATTCTTTAAGAAGCCAATATGATAAAGAAAACGCTAGAAGCCAAGCATTTATGGATGTTATCAAGCAGCTAACCCGAAAGGATTCTTATGCCCGATAAACCATTTGTAACTGTCGAACAACATATCTGTATTGTATGTGGAACATATTTTGATACTGGAACAGTATTATTAAATCAACATATGTCTGCTGTATTTGATGATAAAACGGCTACTAGATATGGTTTATGCCCTGCCCATAAAAAACTTCATGAAGATGATTATGTAGCCTTTGTGGCAGTAGATCCAGATAGATGCCCTTCAGCTAATCATGCCATTGATCCTAGAGAAGCTTATCGTACAGGTGATATTGCTCATATCAAACGAGATGTAGCTATACAAATTACAGATGCTTCTCGCTACCAATTAAAGTTTCCTGTCATATTTATTGACGACGCTCGTATGCTCGAACTTAAAACTTTCATAGCTAATGATAACGAAGATTCCTCAATAAACTAATCAAATAGCCTGGAGTACCGGGCGGGCTCTAAACTATATAACACCCTGGCGCGGTAGGGATCGGTATCTAACGCATTTACGCAATTTTGCGTCTATTTTAATTTGTTATGGAGGCCTAACTAAAAAATAATTCAATTAATTGGTGCCTTAGTTGTATCCCAGACGTCGGGATTATCTATCTCTAACGGGGCGGGAGTCAGACGTCAGCCCCTCAAATTACATATAACCATAAGGAAAACTCAATGAAAGAGCTAGAAGAATTAGAAGTCGAAGTAGACATAGAAGAAGCTACACGATTGGAAACAGAGTTTAAAGCAGAACTCGATAGAGCCAACCATCTTCGCACAAAGGCCTTTGAAATCTTAGGGGATGCTACAGCTCATATAGAAAAACTAAAAGCATTGTGGACCTCAGGTGAATATAAAGGCTCTAGACCAAAATATTAAATCTTAACCATCTGCGAAACATACTGGCTATGGCCGGTCTACCTACAATTACGTGGAAGTAACAGATGAGGGCAGGAAGGGATTCTTGGGCCTTCCTGCCCATTTTACTATAAAGGAGATAATTATGGACCGGTATCTCAAGATGTTTGGATGGTCAACACTTCTATTAACAACACTTTATATAGGCTATCATGTTATTAAAGCCGGAATTGAGTATTCATGGTAATTGAAGAATGCAGAGTGTATGACGCTAAAGGCAATCTAAAGAAGACACACTCACCTGAATCTTTATCTAAACGATTTTGGAAGAATGGTGCCGGCTTTGATGGTATGGGAATAGTAACACCACCAAAAGAAGTACGAATGGATATTGTAAAGAAAGCTACCCAGAACTGGGTATGTGAAGAATGCGACAAGACCTTCTCAGCTACGATTTCAAGACCATACTGCCATAACCCATGTACTGACCCCAAAGAATCAATAAGCAGAGCAGATAAGTACTTAGAGCCAATTCCATGCAAGCTCTGTAAAGAGATCTTTCAACCAAATGTCCGGAAGCAGATATATTGTAATGACCCATGTACCACTCAAAAGGCTAAACGTAAAGCTATAAACGCTACTAAAACAAGAATTTGTAAACAATGCAAAAAATCATTCAAAACCGAAGGTAAACAGAAATACTGTTATAACCCATGCACTCGCATTACTGGGTATGCTTCCACTCATACCCGAACAGTCAGTACCCGACTTAAACTCCACGAATCGATGGACGGTAAAGGATCACTTGTTACTGTATGTGGTATCAAGCTCCCAAATAAACATTTATTAGCTGGAAAGTCGAAAGTTACTTGCAAGAACTGCTTGAGGAATAAAGCATGACATCTAAACAAAAAGATGATTAGTAAAATGGTCTCCAGCTATTAAATAAGAGTACGACTACGTCGTAACGACCAAACCCAAACCTTAACAATCTATAAGGAGATTTACCTACCGTGGCCAAAACTCGCCTAAATCGAGAAAAACGCGACATCTTAAGAGGTCTCGCAATCAAAATTGTTAAAGATACTCCTATTAACCCTGATATCGAGAAACGCGTAAAGAACGCTAAACATAACTACAAAAAGACATTCAGTAATCTAGTAACTGTAGCAAAGACTATCCGGAATAATGCTTTTCCTGCAGCTGAGGAGAAGATTCTTAAGAAATATAATCTAACTGACGAACACACACACATAATGTTTACGGATGAAGAAACTCGACAACCTATACGCATTGAGTTGTTTGATGTACGCTCATGGGAACTCGAAAACGAGCCAGCAGAGGGTATCCAAAGCGCTACTTACGAAGTACGCTGTCAATACGATACTGATAGACGCATAGCGCAAAATGCATGTCAGTATGCTATTCCTAAATCAGATCGTTATACTAGTTTTCATTTTGTAGCTAATCGTCCATTAATGAAATTATATAACAAACTACAAACCATTAAAGATGAACTGCAAATGGCTACAGAGTCAGATGCGGACATGAGACACGTTATCATGCGTGATTTTGAAGCTTTGATCTTTGGATCCAAAACCTTCGAAGAAGTCGTCGAAATATGGCCTGAAGCCACTCAGCTTACAGATCGTATCTGCAGCGATGGAACATCTGTCACCCTGGTAAGTGATGAAGCAAAAGCACGTATCATGCAGAATATGATTACTCGTAATATCCAGCTGTAATTACTCCCTAAACCCTAACTCAAAGAGGTATCTCATGAACAAGATTCAAATTAAGAAAATGGTAGCCCCACAAATTAAAGTTATTGCACAAGCATCAAACGATATGGCAATTAGCCGATGGAAACGTGCCAGAGCTTTCGCTCAAATTCACAGCATGGTAGTTTGGGATAAGTCTCCTTATGGATCTTTTCTAACTTTTGTTCGAGAAACGTTCATAGAAGTAAATCCATCATCTGCCTTACTTTGGGCTATAAATTACAACCAAATGACTAAATGGTATACTTGGGCTCAAATACAGACAATAGCTAAACAGATTTCCTATTCCCGAGCAGTACGCGCACAACAAGCGTGGGGTACTAAGCAAAAGACACCGCTCCAAACATTTATTAAATTTGCTAAATCTCTTACTAATTATGCTAGAACAAACAAAGTTACTGTTCCTAACCCAAACAGAATTACCTTATCTTTGCCTGTTTTGTATATTAATAAGTTTGAAAGCGTATTAGTACCTCATGGGTATGTTATCCCTAAGGACCCAACTGCAACAAAGCACGGCATCAGCGATGCGTTAGTAAAGTACCTCGATACAATCTAGACCTATCTTGAGAGGCCTCTCAGATATTATTCATAATCCCTATCTATAGAATGGAGATCTAATGAACAACGACGTAGCTATTGATCAATACATATTGGAAACATCCTGGTCTACTCGAATTACTGACGATATTGTCAAAGAAGCTATTCAGGGAGAGATTCCTGCAGAAATGGAGGCAAATATCTACGCCGGCATTAATGCTATTAACAATGGTACCGTGCCCAATAAAGTCATCTTTATTAAGTTCTTCTCGCTACTACTCAGAGAGAAGATTGGTAAGCCTATCCAGGCAATCAGTACTCAACTTGGTCATATTGCAGGGATTAAGGACGCTGCAAAAGCTTTTGTATGGGGCATTATTCTTGTAAAGAGCTGCAGAGATTCCGGGCTATACACCCTTAAATACGAAGAGAATGAATGGTATGTTTGTCCAAACTTTACCCTCAATGGAGATATTAAGCATCGAATCGCTAAGCTTCAATACTTACCGCCCATGAAAACTGTTCCGCTTAATTGGACAAATAATCATAATGGCGGATGGATGTGGGAGAATAAATCTATTCTCTTAGGTAACAAGTTTACCAAACACGAAGGAGCTCAGGCTTATGATGTAATCAATAAGCTTCAGCAGATCCCCTGGGAGATCGATAACGAAACGTATCTGTTTGAAAAAGATACCAATCGTGGTCTGAATAAGAAACAATTCCTAAGAGTTATTGACGAATACATTGGAAGTCCATTCCACTTTGTGTGGCGATATGACTCTCGAGGAAGAAGTTATTCTTCCGGGTATGATTTAAATCTACAATCTAATGAATACGGGAAAGCCCTTATCTCATTGCATAATAAGGAGAAAATCACCAATATTGGTAATATGTACATAGCTATTGCTAACCATGCTGGCATGGATAAGCTCACATGGAAGGATCGTATCAAATGGGCAATCTCTTCTGATCCAGCTAAGATCAAGTGGAAGCAGCCTATCCTTGGCCGTAAAGCTATTCGAGCATTAAAGGATGCCGAAGCAGGTAAACCTTCAGGGTATGTAATGAGCTTAGATGCTACGTCCTCAGGGCTCCAGATAATGGCAGCTATCTCCGGATGTAAGCAAACAGCTATGCAAGTCAATATGATCGATCCTGATGAAAGGAAGGACATCTATGGCCTTGTGGCTAATCGAATGAATACTCACTTAGCTAAGCCAGTACTCAGAGATCTCGCCAAAGAGGCAACAATGACTCATTACTATAACTCGAAGGCTAATCCTCAACGTGTCTTCAATGATGACTCGCTCAAAGTGTTCTATAAGACGCTGAATGGCTTGTTGCCGGGCGCCGAAGGCGTCATGGCAACTATCAATGAATGCTGGAATCCTAAAGCAAATGCCCATTCATGGTCGCTGCCTGATGGGCATGAAGTGTATGTACCTGTCGTAGAAGCTATTAATGAAGTTTATGAGGATAATGAGCTTGGTGAAATACCTTTTAGGCATTATCGCCAAACTAACTCTAATAATTACAGGTCTTTATGCCCAAATGTCATCCACTCAATTGATGGCTATATAGCTAGAGAAATGGTTCGAAGAGCTCCATTTCAGTTAGCTCATATCCATGACTGCTTTGTATTTAGCCCAGATCACTTACAAGAAGTGGTAGCTCTGTATAAAGAAATCATGGCTGAGATAGCTAAAGGTAATATCTTTAGAGATATCCTAAGGCAGATTACTGGTAATCCTTTATTGGAGATCACTAAGTATAGCAATGATCTTGATCAGGATATTATGAATAGTTCTTACATGCTTTCTTAACCAATAGACTCCCCTAACGGGGAGTCTATTTTTTTCTTTAAACACCCATACTGAAGATTACGGTATTCAAATAACTGAAGCATACAAATACCCTGGAGAAGTTTAATGTCGTATTTTGTAGTGAATTCTTGCACTCTCAAAGCCTGTCTTAATTGGCGAATGGGGGATGCATGCGCTAAAAATAACCAGCTCATTTCTCCGCAGATTCGGTATCTAGCTACTATGCATGACGATAAAATATGTCAAGTGCGCGAACAAGTAAATCAATACAGATTAAAACAAATGCTGGAGAAAACATAATATGGCTAGATTAGGCTGCGCAGACATACACACAATAAAGCGTAAAATACTTAGTAATCTATATGGAGCTAACGAAGAAAGTATTAAGGAACGTAAAGAAGATATTGCTAGGCGCAATAGAGAATACTTCATGGAGCCATTAAGACCTATTATGGATCAATTGCCATTCGATCTACTACAGCACACCTCGCAATACCAATTATTCATTAATTATAAATTAAGTAATACAGATTTAATGCAAGGTGTGTGCGAAGTTTGGGAATATAATTCATACAATCCAACTGACGTAAACCCCTTATGGCGGCATACATATCCAAATTCTGCTCGACATTTGCACGACATCCCAGGGAATCTAGATTCACGCTTAGCTCTAGAAGCTGCTCAGCTATGTGAAGAGACTATTGCCCTCAGGACTGAGAAAATTGCAATGGAGGAATTTTTAGACACTACTACTAGTCAGTATTCTGGATCTCTTCAGCTTAGAAAGGTATGGCCAGCATCTCTACATAAGTATCTACCTCCTGAACCAACCAAGAATA
>ERZ890604.678-NODE-678-length-11097-cov-7.266437_pt1 | contig 11097 bp, 19 predicted proteins | sample MGYA00521097_ERZ890604 | MGnify/ENA primary metagenome ERZ890604 (study PRJEB32303, sample SAMEA104408625) | aquatic metagenome | biome: Brackish water; feature: Chemocline; material: water | place: Baltic Sea | collected 2014-10-26T21:54:00 | depth 120 m ... | reverse complement strand
GTCAAGTTGACAAATGTCCAGAGAGTAAAGTTAACTCCCATAGACTGTTTAGTACCAACCTGTTCTACAAGTTCTAACACTTGTAGTTTGCTCTTCTTCTCAATGGCAATAACACCAGAACCCTTAGTTGGTGTACCATTACCTTGTCCTTCTGATACCGATACTACTACTGACTCAATACCACCAGTAGTATCTCTGATATAACTAAACTGACCATAGAAACTATTGCTAGTTACTACGGCATTATTTATTGCTTCCAGTAAGGTACTCATAACCTTACCCCCTTTACCGTTGGTGAATGGCAACGATTGCTGCCGAAACCAGTCTGGCTGGCTTGTCAAGTACCCCGAAGGGGTACTTGCTTTGACTGTTAGATACTCTCTTAGATTAAGAGTAATGATTATTAAATAATCTCTTAGATTAGAAGTAATCATTAGTTCTAATAATAAAGATAACAGTAACTCTTAGTAAGAGTCTCACACATAGTGCGTCTGTATGTCAGTATCGGTAGCCATTAGAGGGCCAATGCCACTGGTTACAGCGACATTGACCCCCTTTGGCTAGGTTATCCGACGGTTTGTTGCCTAGTGTTTCAGACAACTAACGCCGTAGGGCAACCCACAGAACGATAATGACCGTTACGAACCCACCGTTTACTACATAATCCCACAGTCCCATTGACTCATTGGCTACTTCCCGTAGCGTCGTAATCACTGGTGCTGGTAGTAAAGCAAGTGGTAATAGACGTTGACTACTCATCTTCGCCTTCTAACTCCTGACGGACACGCCTGAGCATCAGACTGTATGTTTCGGGTTGTTGCCTTTCCATAATGCCACCCATCTCACACATAGCCATCACTGCCCCACAGAGCATCTTCTCGTCTTTGGTAACGCCAGTCAAAGACTCAAAGAAGTTATGTGGGTCATCATCATCGACCCTTGCTGTCTTGGTCATTGGGTCTCCGTTTGGCTGTATGCGTGTAACGGTAAGCAACCCAGAGATGTAAAGCATCTGGAACTTGTCACTTACCTTGGCATAAACTGCCATACCTGTACCCGGCTTAGTGTTTTGCTTACGCAATTCATTAAACAGTATGGCTGATGTCGGTGTACCCATAGAGTCAATGGCTTCTTGTAAGCTGCCAAAGGAATACCACTTGGTGAAGTCACCAACCATTGACTCATTGGGATCAGACGGCATTGACAAGGGGTTGTGCGCCTTATCGTAATCACCGTCTTCTGTCTGGGTGATGACAAACAAATGTATGTCGTTTGGGTCATCATCACTCTGGGCAACCAGTTCACTGGCATACTGAACCATATAGGGCATCATCTGCTGATGCTCTTTGACTTGGTTCTTTCTGCTTTGCTCAATGGCTTCCTGAAGTGTTTCTTCTGCTGCCTTGATGACTGCTTCTTCGTCGGTCATTTGCGTATTCCTCTCTGTAGTTTGGTTAGTAGGGCTATTGCTTCTTCTGGGTTCTCAACCCAATGTATTTTTCTGTGTTCTATGTATGCCATTGTCTGTTTGCGTAAGTCTCTGCTAGTCCCACCACCAGAACCAGTGACTTGACCATCTGATACCCAGATGACTGGTGACCTACCGTTCAAGCGCAGATGGTCATAGCCATAGCGCAAGGCTGGTAAGTCAACACCGTTACCACCTGGGAAGTCTGGTAGTCCACGCATCTGGCGACCATTTCTAGCCACTAGATGCATATTGCCAAACTTCTCATCGTCTGCTGGGTCACCGTGGTCTGAGTAACAAAGGATAGAGCAACCAGCAGATGACTTGAGTACCTGCTTGATTTGTTCTGTGCTCAAACCCATTGACCCTGAACAGTCAAACACCACGACACCACCAAGAGAGCGTGTCTTACGCACAAAGATACGGCGAAAGGGGTCTGTCACTAGACGATGGAAGTTCTTTGGGTTCTTCCCTTCGTTAGTGGCAATGAGCCTTCTGCCCAACTTGCCCGTATGTGGCAACTCCAATGGATACTTGGCTAAGAACGGCTTACACCAACCCTGTTCTTCGGGTAAAGGTGCTGGCTTACCTGCTGAAGGTTTCTTAGATTCACCTTTGCGCTTGGGCTTCTTATCTTTGCCGGACTTACGAGTAATCTCGTCAGCCGTATCGTCGATTAGAGCAGCCATATAGTCGTAGGTGTACTTAGCCCTTCGCAGTCTGTTCCTGTTGCCAGAGTGAAGACCGTCAAGCTGAGAACCGTAGTAGTTCTCTGGGTCTAAGCAACTAGTGGTAATGACTTTAGCCAATTCACTAAGTTTCTCGTGAACCATAATGCCCTCTGGTGTCTTGCTGATACTGGAAAGCACCTTGTCGTAGGCTTCTGTGCCTATGAACCCAGCCATACCGTGTATCAAACCAGGCGTTATCTTGCCTGTGTTGATGGCATTGATGTATGGGGTCAGGTTGACTGTGCCTACTGTCGGGTCAGCACCAAAGGCTTTGGCAAACATCTTGTTGGCTACGACTCTGTTAGCAGACTCGTAACAACCTATTGGTTTGCCTTCTTTCTTGGCTCTGGTCTTGATGTCTGGACAAGACCAACGGGCAAGAACCAAACCATAACGGCGCATAGTGTCAAACTCATCGCCTTCTAGTTGTGGTACTACATACTTGCCACCCGTCTTGTTGTCAGTGACCGTGACTCTTGTGGAGTCTAACGAACTACTGAAACCACCATCGGGTACATACCTGCTGGTCTTTTGGCTTGGTCGCTTGGGTAAGGCATCTGCCATAAAGTCCCTACTCATTGCTGCCCACCATTGTCGTTCTGGCTACCTGAAGTACAGCAACCATATCTTCGTAGCAGTCAGGGAATACAACCTGTGCCGATACCGACAAGTTGTTTGATGACTCAAACATAGAGTTGAAGTCAACAAACGACCTGAGTGAGTAACGGGTTGCGTTGTCTGCCTTGGTCATTGATACAGCCAAAGAGCGCAGCCACTTTGGCAATGACTCTATGGCATCAGGGTGTGGCTCATTGACCTTACACTTGACAGTAAGACGGTCAAGAATTGCTGGTGCTAGGTCTTCTGGCTCACCGTTCATAGTCGCAACCACCGAAAACTTGGGGTGTGGATTAACCACTTCACCAGTATCGGGATGCTGCCAACTGCTTGACGCTGAACTGTCAATGAGTGCCATCATACGGCTCTCAACATCACCGTTCATACGGTTTATCTCATCGACTACAAGTCTTGCGCCTTCACGCCAAGCCTTGATGCCAACGCCTTCTGCGAAAGACCAGTTGCCTTGACTGTTCTGCTTATAGCAGCCAATCAAATCGGCATCAGTCATTTCTTCCGTACAGATCAAACGGTATGCGTTGTCTGTATTGCGATTGAGACCAAAGTAGGTCTTACCTGTACCGGGCAAACCATAAAGCAACACTCTGTTTGAGTGTGTTATGGCAAACTCTGCCCTTTCCCAATCGGTTAGTGGTTGTGTGCTAGTTGTCATTGCTTCCTTCTTTCTGTGGGTTGTTATTGTTGTTGTCGCTCTTGGCTTTGTCCAAGAGAACATCTTTAATTAGTGCGTCATACATCTCTGGGTCATCCATTTGGATTGCTGCTGGTACAGCCCACAAACCATAGATAGATGATGGCAGTCTGCCGTGAGTGTCATTCAGCCAATAAATACACTTGTCGGCAATCTGAACATTGTTCCCAAAGTATTTGTCCCTGGTGTCCTTAGCTGGCTCAAAGACGTGAAACACCTGACGGTCACCAATCAGTTCACCAGACTCATCATCCCTAGTAAGAGCCACCATAAGAGCACCTGTGTGATAGATGGTTACGGTAACCGACTTTCGGTCTGAGCAAGCAGATGGTTTGATGCCTTTGTCTTTGGCTGTTGGGCTAGCCCAAGCACCTGACCTTACAACAGAGCCAACGAGATTACTGCGTTGGCTGCGTAGATAAAGCCCTGCCTTCTTGTCTTCTAGTACGTCATAGATTTCATCCGGCATACCTTCTTGATTGCCATTCCAGACACTCTCCAACTCTAAGCACGAGTTGACTTCGTGGCTGTCTTCTGTGATGTCAATGCTTTCGGCATTGGGCTCTTCCATCTCTTTGGTTATGCGCCAATCTTCCAAGGTGTCAGGTGAACCCTTAAACGCCAAGTTGAGAGAGAAGACCCTGTAGGTATCTTCTGCCCCATACTCTTCGTACAGTCGTTCTTCTACTGTCTTGGCTACTGACACCACATAGTCCGTGTACTCAGACTGTTCTTGGTCAGCAGCATTGGTCACTATCTGTTCTACTTCCGATAACAATTCATCTTCGTTACTCATTGTCATTGCCTTTCTGTGGGTTGATGTTGAATGACATACTGATGGAATAATCTGGTATGTCAGCAGACGTAAAGGAGTTACGCTTCCAACTAGCGATGGGGGGTTATTGCTCTATCGGACTATCAAATGCCCAGTACTTATCGTCATTGTAGTTGGTGTCAGTATCAGCCAATCCGTTTGGCTCTACACCACCCTTGTCGACAATGTCTTGTACCATTTGATAGAACCACTGGTTCTCTGCTTGTATCTTCTTACGGATACCAAGCATTGCGCCATAGGACACTGGAACACCAAGGTCTTTAACAGCCTGAGTTAACGCTGCTGTTGTTACCCTGTTGCCACAGCACGCTTCCACAAAGGTATGGAACTCGTGACCAAGAGCATCAGTTATTGCTTGTAACTTGCTGGCTGGTCTGCCCCACTTTGTTTCTGCCTTGCTCAAAGCATCCTTAAACGGTGTTGCTTTGACACTCTTACGCACAACAACAGATGACTGTCGTTGTGCTTTGGGTTTGGGTTGTTGCTTCTTCATAACTATCTCCTTATGTTGGTTGTGTGATGTGCCATACATAAGCCTGATGTGGCTCGGCTGGCACACCCAGTCTGGCTGGGTTGTCAAGAACCCCCCTTCGGGGGGTTCTTGTTTTAGCATTATCTGCCCACAAAGGATAAGACCCACAGGTGGTTAACACCTGTGGGTCTTATCGTGAATCTTTGTTATCGGTAGCGCTAACGTCTTTGGTATCGGTAGCGCATCAGTCGTTGCCTGATTGAACTCTGAATCGAACGTAGTCTTTGCATCGCTCTACTTGATCCGGGGACAGAACGTTGGCGATTCCCTCGGCAATGTTTGTTATCGGTAGCCGTAGCTCTCGTCTTGTTGTGCACGCTAAATAAAGTATCTCGGTTAGCACTTCTTCGGTTAGCCGTATGTCATCAAGCGTGAACGACGGATGGTTGTGTTGGTTGTCTATCATTTCTTCCTCCTGTTTGTTGCATTGGTGTTGATTTGCCAGCGTGTCTAGTGCATAACGGTGCTTCCGGCGTCTTGACGTGAAGGGTAATCGCATTGTCGCACCTCGGACATTTGTATTTCTCACGTATCATTGTAGTCTTTCCACTCTGCTTGGGAGAACCCACGAACCCTACCGTCTGGCTGTATGTACACCCAGGTCGGAGAGTCGGGGTCGCAGTTGCAGCCGACGATTCTTCTTGGGTCATGCGTGACAACACAATCACACCGGCTGCAAACCACTGCCCCCATACAACTAGAAGGGTTCTTCTTCCAAAGTCGGAGGTCGCGACTGCATCTCCGGTTCATCGGACGATACTTCCCACAGCTGCGCATCATCGAACTTTGCTGCCCGGTTTACAAGGTACACAGTCTTCGATTCACCCTTCTTGTTGGTGACCTCAACCTGTTCACCCTCTTGTCCATCGTGGCGTATCTTTACGCCCCATGAACCTGTCTTTAGTTTGTACCAGCTTGCTTGACTCATTGGTAGTTATCCCCTTGGCTTAACAGCCTTTTAAGTTGGTCAACCATGGAGCGGTACATGGTGACCTGTTTGTCTAGTTCCGCTATCCGCTTGCGGTCTTCTTCCCGTTGTTCTCGTAGGGAGTCAACGGTGATTTGTAAATCGTTTAGCCACGCTTGATAAAAGATGGACTCATTTTCCGGCGGCATTTTTATCTGACCTTCGCTTTCTAATTCTTTCTACTGGCGAAAGACCACCCCAAACGCCGTGGTCAATTGAGTTGACCAATGCAAATTTCATGCAGTCCTTATAGACTACACACTCGGCGCACACAGCCTTGGCTTTGACGTAGTTGTTCTTGTAGTTGCTTTCGGGAAAGAAGATCTTGGGGTCCAAGTCCTTGCACGCGGACCATTGCATCCACTCTGCGTCGCTGTCGACAAGCTTCCATTCGTTTAGTAGCTGCATATAGTTATATACTCCAGGCTTCGAAGCCTCGTTGTCCTCTGGAAACGTGGTAGTCATAGATTGCTTTTGCTGCCTTTAGGTTTGTCGCTACGTCGAACAACTGTTCGCACCCAACCGTAGACAAAACCCCCACGGATTGCAAGTATCCGTTCGGATACCACCTGGTTGGCAAACACCAGGACCTGTCGTTTATCTGGGTAAGCCCAATATCCGATGAGCCATCCCTGTTCAGCGTGGTGTTGTGCTGAGTGGGGTCGCACCTTGACTCGCGCCACATGATGTAGTCCAAGGTGTCCATGTCATCTCGTTCCCAGCCCAGTTCTAAAGCCAGACCCCACCACCGACCACACAATGCATCCCCTGGGGCAATGGTGGTGGTGGTGGAGCTGGTGGTGGCTGTCGGAAAGGAGGGAACAACAGCCACCTCTTTGATTGTAGTTGGAGGCGAGACCGGCGCGGGCGGATTATGTACTAGCCCCACCCCCAACGTTAGTAATCCGGCAGATATCAATGCCAAAATCCTTGGTACAAAATCCATTGCCTTCTCCTAGCTTTCGATTTGTTGTAACAGTATAGCAATCTCAGAGAACTCTTCCAAGTCCATGAGCACTATGCCCTTGGCCGTGCCATCCGGCATTGCCACCATTATGAACGGGCGAATGTCGCCCAAAGCTTTCGCCGCGAGAGACTGCGCATAAGCGGCTTGGAAACGGGTAGCAATCGGACCGACCTGAGCGCCAGCCTTGACCTCGGTACGAAAATAACCACCCCAGTTTTCTTCGTGACGGGTAAGGTGGCCGCCCAGCCCCAGCTTTTTACGGGCGCGACGCGCCTTCGCATCCCCTTTATTCCGATTGCGACGACCTCTTGCGGATGGGTCGGCACACCCTCTAATGCGGCGTACGTTCTTTTTGTCTGGTCTTCCCAAAGTGCCAAACAGCGGGCACCCAGTAGCACCACACTTGTCCTGGTTGCCCTGACATTCACCCTTTCGCTCGTCATTCACGCTTGGTCCTTGCTTCAAGGGCCTTGATTGCTGTGTTTGCCTCGCCCTTTGTGAGCATGTCGAACTTGGCAATCGGCCTGTTGACTATCTCGGCAATTGTTTCTGATTGCTTGGCCCTGTCGCCAATACCGTTAGCCATAAGCATAGCCCTCAACTTGCCCAGCTGTGCCGATGATGCCTTGGAGTCCGGGTCCTTAATCTGCGGCTCCTCTTCCTTGGCATCAGGGAACACGGCCTTCACGTTTTGAATAAAGGAACCCTCTGGGTTCTGTTCCGGCTCTGGCTTTTGTTGCATCTTCTTGAATGCGTCACGCAGCTTGGGCATTGACTCGTTGGTTAATTCGTATAGGTCAACACCGGCGGCCATTGACACATCTTGCGGGTCAAGACCAGCCTTGGTGCAAGCCTCGCGGAATTTGGTGAGCAGGTCAGCATCGGACTGCGGCTCGCTCATCCGTTGCACCTTCTCCATCTCCTGACGGCTGGGACGCGGCTGGGTCTTGGATGCATACTTCCAATTGGCCAGACATCTCCCGATGCTAGATGTCTCAGCGTTCTCCACGTGGGATGTGCGGTTCACCGGACTGGCATCGCGTATCTCCTCTGCGAATCCGGTGGCTACTGGTCGTGGGTCGCTGATGTCCTTGTAGACCTCAGCCTTGAAGACCACTCGGTTCTCGTCGTAGTAGTGAACAGATGTAAAGACCTGACCATTCGGGAACTCTTCCCAAAACTTGGCAAGTCTTGCCTCTACTGTCTCATAGTTATCGAGATTGAATCTCATTGCTATTCCCCTTCCACCACACGGAACGTGCGGTACGTTGTTTGTTTTTTGTATTTCGCAGCAAGAGCAGGATGCTCCGCTTCGAACTTCTTGGAGTCAAAGCTAGTCCGCTTTGCTGACTTCCAAGTTGCTTTAAGCTTGCCGTTGACCAATGCTGTTTCGGCATCTTTCATGATGTCGCACAGCTGTGTCTTGATTGCGTCGGCTTGTTTCTCCATTTCCGAGATGTAATTTTGCGCAGCCAAATAACTAACAACAAGAGCTGCTTGGTCTTTGTTGAGTTCAACGGACGTTCCGTTGCCGGAGTAGAGATTGGACAAGTCCTTGTAGGTTGCCTGAGCCCCGTCCGGAATCATGCCCATGTCAATGGCGGCCAGAAAGTTACGGCAAGCAGAGATGTGCATCTGCTTCTCGTCTGAGGTAACGACTTGTTCGTGAAACTGGATATCCAAATCACTATCGAACACCACCCAAGTGATGCTGTCCACGTTGGCGCAGATTGCCTGCTGGACCCCCTGCCAATACCAGTACCTGGGCAACTGTCCGTTCCACCTGCCGCGCTTGGTCTTAATCTCAAAGACCTTGCCGTGTTCATTTACTGCGTCAATGGTGGCGACAAGCCGAACGCCGTCCTCTTCGTACGCGTGCATTATGCACGGGGTCGTGAGGTGGTCGTTGAGCAGTTGGCTAGCCCAGTCGCGCACCGGACCTTCCAGCGTGTTGCCACGCTGCATGGCTCGGTTCTCTTGTTCTGGTTTCGGTGGCTCTTCGTTTAGCAATTGGATTGCCAACTCGGCACCACTCATGAATGGGTGTTCGTTGTGTACTGCGGCGGCAGTCGACGCCGATATGCGGGCCAACCCGTCCTTGTTCTTCCATCGAACTGCCAGCCACTCGGGGCTGCCATGGGTTGGTTTGTTGAATGTGTAATGGTTCATCGGTTCTCCTCCGTGAATTTAGGTTGTGGGTGTTATGTAGTTACAATTGTGGTTGTTCCAGCATGACTATCTTTTGGACCATCGCGCACGGTACGTGGGTCAGCATACCGACACTTTCTATTTTTGGCAAATCGTCGGGGAAGTACGATCCGGTGATGGTTACATACCCCTCGAGACAGTCCGGGTATAGGTAGCCAACAGACACAACGCTTAACGGGGATGGTTTATATTCTTCTAAATCAACCCAGCCATTGGATGAGTCAAAAGCATCAAGCCAGTGGATGACAACCAAAGACCACGGACAGGGACTAATCAAGCCAACAGACATACTCACAGGTTACCCTGCCCTTATCTGGGTCAACAAACATAACTCTTTGCGAGGGTTTTCCCACCGCAGCAATGAAGCTTTTGGCGTACTGGTTGTCTGACTCTGGACTTCCGGTTACCCATATACGGCCACCGTTGGCCATCGTGAAGTTGCTTGGGGTGTGGAAGTGCCCCATGATGCAGTCATTGAAATCTATAAAGGTTGACCAGGTGTTGACCTTGCGCAAGATTCCATTGAACCCCGGCATCTCGTCGCCGTGCACAACCAACAACTTGTAGTTGCCTATCTTGGCAACCTGATACCAGTCTGCCGATTGTTGCCAGGTTACATTCTTGAGATGTGCGCACCCACCAGCGGCAATTGCGTAAGCCATGCGGTCAACGTTGTCTGCTGCCGGCATGTCGCCCTTGCGCCCCAAGCGTCCGTGATTTCCATACTCACACACCACATGCACCTTGGAAAACTCCCCGGCCAGAGTGTGTACGGACTGTTGAATTATGTTAACCACAGCAAACATCTGCTCGAATAGGTGGGCTTCTACCTCCCATTGTTGTCCCGGAAACACAGATAAACCTTCCACCATGTCACCACCCAATACAACAACGCAGTCGTTGACCGGGTGGTGTGCGCGTTGGATGTTGGTCAAGGCAATCACCTTGCTAATCATTTGTTCGATTCTCTTGCGCAACACTTCCATGTTGTAGGAAACCGAGATCTTGCCACATTGCCAATCGGTTAGGTGAACTACAGCCACTTCCGCTTTGCTTGATTTCTTGTTCTGATACGGCTTTACCTTTATGCGCGGCTGAACCAACGACGCTTGATGGGCCGCGTCGTACACCGCATCAACCATGTCTTGCGTTCGCCGCTTGGCCTTTGCAAGATTTCTTTGTGCGGTTTCAAGCGCACGCTTAAGCTCAACAATCTCCTGCTCTGTTTGGGCTTCTTTAGCTAAGCTCACGACTGGACCTGTACTTTCGCAGTGTGCTTTCCGATACCACAATACCACGTGCCTTAAGCACTTTTCGGATAACACCGCAAGAAATCAGGGGGTCTTCAATGGCTTCTATAAATTCTTTGAACTCTTTCTCTCCCAGTTTTTCCCTGATGAGCGGCATCCTGTCTGCGTTTTTGCTCTTGAGTGATTCCTGTCGTACCTCTTCAATGAAGTTCATGAGCGGTTCTCCTGTTTGTCTCGTGTTCGAACCATGTTCAAACAACCCAGATATCCAATGGCGTCCCTTGTGTTGTCCGGAATCCACTGATTGGTTTGTAGCTCATTCATGAGCCTTGATAATTTCATGCAGGTCATGAACAGTACGGCCTCCTCAACATTTAGGTTGCGTCCGGTAAGAGCGTTGAACGTGTCAACGGTTCTTCCGTAGTCCTCTGTTGGGTGGTTGTAGTCGGCCTGTCTTGCGCCGGTTATTAGTTCGTGCGCTTCTTTAACTATTTCCGCGCCGGTTGTTGCTCTGCTTTTCATTCTTCCCCTTTGTGAGTTGTTCTATCTTGGCAATTAGATTCCACAAGTTGTCTTGGTCGGCAACTCCTGGGTAAACCTTTTTAAGAAACTTGAGTATTTCCTTCAAGTCCATCTTGGTCAATTGTTCGCTCATTGTCAAGTACCCCTCCGTCGAGGTGGAACTCTAGGTGGTTGGACAGGCGTTCGTCAACCTTCTCTACCTTGTCTTCTACTCGTAACTGAGATTTGCGCAAAACGTGCAGCAGACCGATGACCACCTGATGGTCTGTTCTGTTTTCTTTCCTGAA
>ERZ890604.677-NODE-677-length-11111-cov-3.930716_pt1 | contig 11111 bp, 8 predicted proteins | sample MGYA00521097_ERZ890604 | MGnify/ENA primary metagenome ERZ890604 (study PRJEB32303, sample SAMEA104408625) | aquatic metagenome | biome: Brackish water; feature: Chemocline; material: water | place: Baltic Sea | collected 2014-10-26T21:54:00 | depth 120 m ... | reverse complement strand
TGTTCTCCCGCCAGGTCGTAACAGAACAACCCAGCCGAACCGTGCCAGACGACGACTTTGTTACCGCTTACCGCCGGCGTGGCTGCGCCAAACGGATTCGTCTGGTGAGTCTTCTCGCCGGCTTCGAACTCAATCTTGCGAGTCCACTTTTCAGAACCGTCTTCACGATTAAAGCAGTGCAGTCGGCGTTCGGCGCCATCGTCTGTGGCCGAAGTGACGAACACCGAGCCAGACGCGACGACGGGACTTTCGTTGCCGCGATTCGGCAGTTCGATTTTCCAGCGAACGTTTTCCGTCTCAGACCATGACGTCGGGAAGCCGGTATCGACGGTCACTCCCTGTCCAGCCGGACCGCGGAACGAAGGCCAGTCTCCGGCGACGATATTGGCGACGAATGCTGAAACGCAGGAAAGACAGATTGCTCCGCCAACGCCCCAACGGTTGAAAGTTCTCAGCATGACTGACGCCTTATTCATGAGTGACAGGAGTTGCGTGGTGACGATCGAATCATGATTCGGCACACGCTTAATCGCAACGCCGGATGATCCGTGACTCCTCGAACGTATGCGTGCCTTTCGTCCTGGACAAACTGTCTCAGGCACGACTCGAATCTCCGCGTATAGACGAATTCGCTTTGGTTGGATTGTTAAGGTTGCCTTATGATTGTCGCCGATCGACCAGAGGCGACTCTTGATAAGTTTCGATCTGACCGTTGCATGACGTTTGCATTCTGCATGGAGAGTCTGATGGCGTCCGCTGATTTCGATGCTCTGATCAAGAACGCTCGCAAAGCTTTCAAGAACAACGACCTTCTCGAAGCAATCGACCTCTTTGAAGAAGCGCTTGAGATCGAGCCTGACGACATCGACGCTCACGAATCGCTGGCCACGGCCTGTTACCTCGCGCAGGATCATGCCGGCGCCATCCAGCACTTCACCCGTCTGACTCAACTGAAGCCGCGGGACTCGACCGCCTGGGTTAATCTCGGAGCAATCCACAACCTCCGTCAGGAATACCAGGCCGCGATTAAAGCTCTGCGGAACGGGATTCAACGAGACGGTAAGAACGCCGAGGCCTACTACAACCTGGGCATCGCACAGAAGGGGCTCGCTCAAACTTCGATGGCGGTGTCTGCTTATCGCGAAGCAGTTCGGCTCGATCCGGACAACGTTGATGCTCACGTGAATCTGGGCAACATCTACATGGATCAGGTGAATCATCGTAAAGCCAAACAGCACTATGAGCAGGCCTTACGAGTAAACCCGAACTTTGATCGAGCGAAACGAGGGCTTGCTCTCTCGGAAGAAATGCTGGCTGGTGGCAATGCTGAGATGGCGAACCCGTTTGGGCGTCTCGTAAACACCGAAGAACTGGATAAGCGAAACACTTCGACTGCACACGCGCGAAAGCTCACGGAGGAAGAACGCTTCGCCGACCGGCAACTGATTCAACTGGCGGCAGCCGAGTCCGGAAATCTGGCCGCACAGATGCTGAAACATATGCGCGAGCACGTCGAGCCGTCGCTGATGGCCGTTGCCAAGTTGATCGCCCAGAACCCCGGCCAGCAACGAGGCATGTACGAAGCCAGGCAGGAGTACCACGAAGCGGTGAAGTTTTTGAACGAGATGTTCGGCAACTGGCAGGTCGAATTCTACAAGCTCAAGCAGAATGAAGCCGACCTTGCAGCGAAGTAAGTACAGTCGAAAACGGGCTGATTGCAGAACGCTAATCAGCACTGATCTTCGCTGGTCAGGAACGGTTTCGCTGCAACGTCCCGATTTCGCCCGGAGCTCGATCTAACTCCTCAGCGATAAGTGAAGATTCGCGTTTATCAGCGTTGCGTTTTCTCGATCGAATCCTGCTCAGGACTGACCGACGTTGTGCGACCAGCCGAGTCTGGGAAGTGTGGTTTCCTTTCCCGACTCTGATCGCAGCATGCACGAGTCTCCGCTAACGATCTCGCCGATGTGCGAAAGAGGAATCGACAGCGGGTTGTTCGCAACAAGTGCCTTGCCATCTTCCGGTGAAACGGTGAAGAGCAGTTCAAAGTCTTCGCCGTCGCCGAGAGCATGTTCGAGCGGTGATCGATCGTCGGTGATGGTCGCGGCAGCTTCGCTGATTGGGATTGAGCTTTCATCGAGGCGGGCGCCGACGTTGCTCTCTTCGAGGATGTGATACAGGTCGGCGACCAATCCGTCGCTGACGTCGATCATCGCGGTGAGTCTGCATGTTTCGCGAAGGACCAACGCTTCGCTGACTCGAGGGGTGAAGTCGAGATGCCGGCCGGCAATGCTTCCACCAAGACTGCCGGTCACGAAAATCCAGTCGCCGGGTTTCGCCCCGGAACGGGTGATTGCGTTTCCGGTTGGCACTTCACCAGTGATGGCAACATTGATGACGAGCGGTCCGTTCCACGAATTCGTGTCTCCGCCGACGATGACTGTTTCGAATTCGTCGGCCAGGGAACGCAGTCCTTCGAAAAGTTGTTCGGCGAACTTGCTGTCTCGTTGCTCTTGAAGTCGGCGGGGCAGGGCGAGGCTTACCAGGGCGTACTTCGGCCGGCCGGCCATTGCGGCGACGTCGCTGAGATTCACCGCCAGAGTTTTGCGACCAATCTGACACGGCGTCGCCGTTGCGATGTCGAAGTGGACTCCCTCCAGCAACATGTCGGCAGCCAGAAGAATCAGACCATCGGACGCAGCAACAACAGCGGTGTCATCACCGATGCCGGTCAGAACGTACGGAGTGGATCCTGTCGCCAGGCGGAAGGACTCGATCAACCGAAACTCGCTGGTTCGCTCAGGAAGCATCGTCGTTTCCGGTGGATGGTGATTCGGTAGAACGCGGCTTGCCAGGGATTAGACGGTAGAGTCTCAGACAAATCAGCAGCGCGACAAATGCGGCCAGCGAGATGCTTCCCAGAATGGCAAGTCCCGGAGCATCGCCGAACAGCTTGCGAATCGAAAACTCATTAGAGATTTCCAGCAGCCACAACGGCCGCCAGGCAAACAGGACAACAACTGCCGCGATACTGAGGTATGGACCGAACGGAATGTAGGTTCGGTTGGTGATAAGTCGAACTCCGAGCCCCATCGCGATTCCGCAAAGTGGAGCGAGCAGAAAAACAAAGACCAACGGCTGCCATCCGAGAAAGCTTCCGATCATCGCCATCAGTGTGACGTCGCCCAGGCCGAGACTTTCCTGACCGAGAACCACCGACGAAAGCCAACGGACGATCCATGTGACACCGCCGCCGGCAATCAGTCCAGTCATGCTCCAGACGAATCCGTGCCAGTGAGTGTGGTCGCCGATCCACGCTGGGATGTACGGCCCTCGCAGATCGACGACTGCCTGATTCCAGTCGACCCAGAAGTGCATCAGTTGCGTGTCGCCGGAAATCGTCGCCAGCAGGACGCCTGCAATCATTCCCGGAACGGTGATCTGATCGGGGATGATGTACTCACGAAAGTCCGTCACCGTTGCGGCGATAAGCAGCACGAGCAGCACGAAGTGCCCAATCGCTCGACCGTACTTCCAGAACAGCGACGGCAGCACGTCGCTTGTCGAGTGCATCTGCAATCCAAAGACCACCACAAAATATCCGGCGAGGATTGCTGCGGTGGCTAAAGCGGTGAGAAGGCGCGCACGAGAATTCTGGCGGCCGCCAGGCGATGATCCGCTGGCACTGGCGTGCTCTTCGCAGAACTGCTCGCACATCTGCAGAGACCAGACATCGAGTATCACCCCCAGCAGCAAGCCGAAGATGAACAGTCCGCCTGCGATGGCCTCGAATTGGTCCTGGATGAACTGGTCCATGAGTTTTCGAGAGCTTAGGTCGGAGTCGTAAATTTGAGAGGGAACCAACTGCTGGGACGGTCCAACGTCGGCCTGCCAGCGGGTTTGGCACAGCAGTTGCCTTGCCGTCCGAGCGTATCGCAGCGGGCTATGCGTCGCTACTCAAAGGGGCCCGCTTCGAAACGAGTATCGCAAACATCGTGACGGTTGCACTCCCGTCGATTACGAACCAAAGCGAGGTACAACTCATAATCGACGGCCAACCCAAACGGTGAGTGGCAGTTTCGGCAATCATTTACTGTAAAAGGACAGGCAATGTGTAGTGTTTTTGGTGTATTTCGAAAGTTCATCTTTCTGCTGGCTCTGGTGCCAATCGTTGCACAACCAGCCATTGTCTTTGCTCAGGATGGGGCAGAGCCGACTGAGGCGACCGATACAACCGCTCCCGTTGAAGGAGAGCCTCAAGATGACGCAACTCCCCCAGCAGGAGAGGGTTCTGGCAATTCTGGAAGCGAAGAAGCACCTGCCGAGGAAGCAGCCGAACTGAGCGGAGCCAAAGTCGCATGGATGCTTACGTCGTCAGCACTCGTGCTTATGATGACGGCACCGGGGCTCGCATTGTTCTACGGTGGGCTCGTCCGAAAAAAGAATATTCTCGGCGTCATGATGCAGTGCATCTTCCTGATGGGGCTGATGACCGTCGTCTGGGGAATCGTTGGTTACAGCCTCGCATTCGGCGGATCGAACCCTTACGTCGGCAACTTCGATAATGTCATGATGAAGGGAATCATTGCCGACGGAGTCCTTTCTGAAGCGGATTGGGCCAACAACAGCATTTTCTTCGTGTTCCAGGGCATGTTCTTCATCATCACCCCGGCTCTGATCTGCGGAGCATTCGCCGAGCGGATGAAGTTCAGCACGATGTGCGTCTTCTCAGTTCTCTGGGGCCTGTTCGTGTACTGCCCGGTTTGCCATTGGGTCTGGTCCGAGAAAGGCTGGCTTTGTGAATGGAATCCGGATGCTCTTTTTCCGGCGCTCGATTTCGCTGGCGGAACCGTCGTCCACATCAGCTCGGGAGTTTCCGCTCTGCTTTGTGCCCTGCTGATTGGTAAGCGAATTGGTTATCCGCAAGAACCGATGCCGCCGCACAACCTCACTTACACCTGCATCGGTGCAGCGTTGCTGTGGGTTGGCTGGTTCGGATTCAACGCGGGCAGTGCTGTTGATGCCAGTGCCCTTGCTGTAAACGCTTTTGTTGCAACTCACATGTGTGCCGCATCGGGTGTGCTTGGGTGGTCAGCAGTCGAATGGATCAAGCACGGAAAACCGAGCATTCTTGGTGCATGCTCGGGTGCTGTCGCTGGTCTCGTCTGCATCACCCCTGCGAGTGGTTCATGCACCGCGGTGTCAGCCATCCCGATGGGACTCATCGCTGGCGTCGTCTGTTACTTCGCCTGTGCGAAACTGAAGCACAAGTTCGGGTACGATGATTCGCTCGACGCGTTCGGTGTTCACGGCGTTGGCGGAACCGTCGGTGCGCTGCTGACTGGTGTCTTCGCCAGCAAGCACCTCAGCTCCAGCCACTACGGGGTGCTTGACGGAATGCCTGGTCAGATGGTGCCGCAGATCGTGAGCATCGTCGCTACGGCAGGCTTCGCTCTCATCGGGACGTTCATTATCCTGAAAGTTCTGGATGCAGCCATGGGGCTGCGAGTCAGCCAGGACGACGAAGTCCAGGGGCTTGACGTCAGCCAGCATGGTGAAGAAGGCTATATCTTCCTGTAAGACGTCTTTAGCAGGAAGTAGATTACTGAATGTTGAATGTCACGTCGGCGAGGTTTCCAAAAGGAAGCCTCGCCGAACGTGTTCAAGCTGCGAGTTCCTCACGGAACGACAAGAGACAAAAGCGCGCGGGCCAGCGCTTCGGCGTGTCGATCAGTGTGACCGGCACGCCGTTTCGATTCCGATCGAAGAAACGATGACAGCTCTATGGACGCTGATAATCCAACGCTGAATGTCATCGGAAGCAGCCCGCCCATGAAGGCGGTCGCTGAGACAATCGAACGGGTCGCCGATACCGGTGTCGATGTGCTGATTCTTGGCGAGACGGGAACGGGAAAAGAACTGGTTGCCCGGTCGGTGCACAATCTCGGGCGGCGTCCGGACGGGCCTTTTGTCCCGATCGACTGCGGAGCGATCCCGGAGAACCTTCTCGAAAGCGAACTGTTCGGTTACGAACGGGGCGCGTTTACCGGAGCCGACCGTCAGCGGCGAGGCCTCCTCGAAACGGCCAGTGGCGGAACATTCTTCCTGGACGAGATCGGCGACCTGCCGCTGCTGCTTCAGGCCAAGCTGCTGCGAGTTCTTCAGGAGCGGAAGCTGAGACGCGTCGGCGGCAACACCGAAGTGGACGTCGATGTTCGGATCGTTGCCGCTACGTCGCTCGATCTGGATCAGATGGTCCAGGATCGAACGTTCCGCGAAGACCTCTACTATCGAATCAACGTTGTCAGGATCGACCTTCCGCCGCTTCGCGAGCGAGGTGACGATCTCGGATTGCTGGCCGAGCACTTCGCGCTTCGCTGCAGCCGCGAAATGCAGCGGCACGTTCCTGCGATCACACCTGCGGCCTACTCGCTGATGCGGCGGTACCATTGGCCCGGCAATATTCGCGAACTTCAGAATGTTATTCGCCGAGCGATCGTACTTTCCGATGACGACAAGATTGGCTCGGATGATCTGCCGGTATCGCTGGTTGCCGCCGCGAGCGCCGCCAACGGTAGCCCAGGCCGTAGCTATTTTGAGATCCGCGATGAGTACCTCGCTCGCTTCGAACGCGAATACTTTGAGAGCTTGCTGCGGCGCCACGAAGGAAACGTCAAAGAGTCCGCTCGGGAAGCCCAGCTTCCGCGAGGAACGCTGTATCGCCTGCTCAAAAACCACGGCGTCGACCCGGCGGAGTTTCGGCGGTGATCAGGATTGTGGTGATGTTTCAGCTGCGCGACGCACGTCACACGAATGAGACACTGGTAGTTGCTTGCGTTGTTTTAGTCTGTATATGTCTCTACGTGTAGATATCGCCTGAGTATTGAGCCCGCAGTTGGAGCTGGACGGTTTGTGTGTCACACTTGCGAGGCGCTCCTGGCGGCAGGCAATAAAAGCGAACTTTTTTATGACGCCATAAATACTATGAAATTGGCGAGTTACAGTCATTCTCGATATCAACAAGCGATTGGCACACGGTTTTCTATGAGGAACTGAATCAGACAGCTCAGCTCACCGCGAACGGGAGCACCAGTCGGGATTAGTCGTAGGGTTGGTGGAGTCCGCCAGAATCTTCGTGACGGTGGGTTTCGCAAGTGCGACTAGCGCAGAAGCCGTTGAACCAACGGGACAAGCCCGGTGGCGATAGATCAACAGTCCCCATGGTCGTGAATCATCCCGGCTAGTCCGATTGCGACAGGAGAGAATCGATGAAAAAGATCGAAGCGATCATTCGGCACTTCAAGCTCGAAGAAGTCAAAGACGCCCTTAACGGCATCGGCGTTGAAGGGATGACGGTTTCTGAAGTGAAGGGCTTTGGCCGGCAGAAGGGGCACAAGGAACAGTACCGCGGGGCCGAGTACACTGTTGACTTCCTCCCGAAGGTGAAGCTCGAAACAGTGGTTACGGAAGATAAATCGCGCGAAGTCATCGACACGATTCTGGAGTCGGCTCGGACCGGCCAGATCGGCGACGGAAAGATTTTTGTAACCGACCTCGGAAACGTCATCCGTATCCGCACTGGCGAATCCGGAGAGTCGGCCGTCTAAAGCAGATTATTCACGACCCTGGAAGCAAGCCGCAACGAGACGCCAGCAACGAACTCTATTCAGTACACGCACTCAACTAATCTCAACTCTATGGTCGAACCTCGATTTGGCCGCCAGAAGGACTTTCACGATGAAAAAGATTGAAGCCATCATCCGACATTACAAGCTCGAAGAAGTCAAGAACGGGCTTAACGAGATCGGCATCCAGGGTATGACCGTTACGGAAGTCAGAGGCTTCGGCCGTCAGCGTGGTCACAAAGAAGTTTATCGCGGTGCTGAATACACCGTTGACTTCCTCCCCAAAGTGAAACTCGAACTGGTTGTCAGTGAAGAAGACGCCGGAAAAGCCATTGAGAAAATCACAGAAGTGGCTCGAACCGGCAACATCGGCGACGGAAAGATATTCGTCACGGAGCTCTCAGAAGTCATCCGCATTCGAACCGGCGAAACAGGCGGCGAAGCTCTTTAGTAAGAGCCGTCAGCCAGCTTTCGCCCGGCATGGTGCGATGATGAAAAGCAGGCTTGACGAGGCAGAGGGAAACAACGTCTCTCTGCCTCTTCGGCTGCGCAGGCCGCTCTTCATCGCAGCACTCTGCTACGGTTACCGCTGCGTCGCGAGGCGTCATCGCTCCGCCTTGCGACGGCGATGATGTTTGCCAGGTTTGTCTCATTGAGAATTGTGTCCACGCCGATGCCGACAGAAACTCCCGCGAAACGCATTCAAAGACGCAAGCAGGCATTGGAGAAGATCCGGGAGCGTGCCGCTGAACTCTTTGCAGAAGGCGCACGCGGGATGCAGATTGCGTCCTGGCTTTCGGACGCGATGGACACTTACACGATCGAGATCCTGAAAGGGACGCTCGAAGAATTCACCGAAGCAGAGCAACTGGAACTCGAACAGAACTCGGCAATGATCGCGATTGGTGGCTCCGGACGGGGCGAGGTCGCGCCGTACTCCGACTCCGACCTGATATTTATTTTTCAACCGCGAATTGCCGGTTTGATAGCGAGTCTGACAAAACGGATCGTCCCTGAATTCTGGGACGCGGGAATCAAGCTGGGGCAACGCGTCCACACCGTCCGTGACGCCGTAGCCAGCGCGATCGTCGACCCTCACCTTTTGTCTTCGCTCGTGCATGTTCGTTCGCTGTGGGGCAACGACACTCTGGCGACTCAACTGAAAACTCAGTTCTACCGAAAAGTCGTGCGGTCGCGGCGGCGTATTTTCGTTAATGACTGCATCGAAGGGCGAAACGAAGAACGCTCGACTCACGGAGCGACTTGCCAACAGCTTGAACCCGACGTCAAGAAGTCACTCGGCAGTTTGCGGGACGTGCATCTTCTGCAGTGGATTGCGTTTGCTCATTACCAGACTTCAGACATCGACTCGTTGCGACGGAAGAATGTGCTGACTCCCGATGACGCGGCGAGACTGAAACAAGGTGTTGAATTTTTGACTCGCGTCCGCATCGATCTGCATCTTCACGCCGGCAAGGCGAACGACACTCTTTCGAAAGACGAGCAGTTGCGGATTGCTGAAGCTCGAGACATCTCGCGTGTCGAAGGTCAACGGCCTGTTGAACGGTTCATGCAGGAATATTTTTCTCACAGCATGGCGATTGCCGAGATCACTCAGCGGTTTGTAAGCCGGCATCGTGGACGCTCCGTTTCGTCGATTCTGAAGCGACTTATGATGTCGCATCGTGTGAATCGATACTTTGCATTGAGCGAGGGAGTACTCGACGTCGCACCGTCACATCTTCCGAAGATTTGCAACACGCTCGAAGACATTCTGCGGATTTACCATTCCGCAGCAATGTACCGAGTCAGCCTTTCACCGCGGCTGATCGAAGCCATCAAATCGACAGCTCGAAATATTCCTCCCGGGCCGTCGCCTGAAGCGTCGCGATTGTTCATGGAGATCCTGGGGACCGTCGGCCGCTGCAGCGCCACGGTCCGAAGCATGCACGAAACCAACGTGCTGGAACTCGTGATTCCGGAATGGCACCGAGTTCGATGTCTGTTGCAGTTCAACCAGTATCACCACTTCACGGTCGACGAGCACACTCTTCGGTGTCTTGAAATCTGTGAGGGGTTTGCCGAAGAAGATTCGCCGGTCGGGGCAGCCTACCGAAATATCCACGTGAAACAGTTGCTCCATCTCGCGTTGATACTTCACGACGCAGGAAAGGGGTTTGAAGAAGAGCACAGCGAACTTGGCCGGCGCATGGCGTTGGAAATCTGCCAGAGACTACGACTGAATCAGCATGAAATCGGAATCGTCAGTTTTCTGGTTCATAAACATCTGAAGATGGCCGACCTCGGATTTCGGTACGACACGACTGATCCGCAAGTCGTGCTCGAATTCAGCCACGAAGTCGGTTCGGCCGAGAAGCTAAGGATGCTGTATGTGCTGACGGCCGCTGACGTCAGTGGTGTTGGGCCCGGCGTGTGGACCGCCTGGAAAGCCGATCTGCTGGCAGACTTCTATAAGCGTCTGATGACGACTCTTAGCTGGCAGCCTCCAAGGTTTCATGAGGAAGAGCGGCTGAGAGAGATTCGCGAGCACGTCTACGATTCGATTGTCCCACTGGAGCCGGAGTCCGAGGAAATCGCGACGTCGTTGCGACAGTGGGTCGATAAACAACTCGACGCGTTCTCGTCTCAATATTTGACAATTACTCCGCCGTCGATGATCGCGCGCGACCTCGACATCATCCGCAGTCTTGAGCCTGGCGAAATCCGAGTTGGCGGGCGATACGACAAGGTCAGCGGAACGACGGACTACCACATCATCGCCGACTCCCAGTATTCAAGCGGCGGGTTTCATCGCATTTCGGGCGTACTGACCGCGCGGCACATGCAAATCCTGGGTGCCGAGATTACGACCAGTTTTGGTGGCAACATCGTCGACACTTTTCATGTCATCGACGAAGACTATTCAGGAGTGGTCCCTCAATCTCGAATCGACGAAGTCTCCGATTCGATTGTACAGGGCTTGCGTCAGGAAGTGACTACGAAGGAACTGTTTCAAAGGTACCGTCGGTTTGCCACGGAACACTCGGAAACACCGACAATGGGGCTACCAACCCGTGTCGAAGTCGACACGGACACTTCCGATAGATCAACAATCGTTCTGGTCTTCGCGCACAACCGTCCGGGGCTGCTCTATACGATTTCTCGCACGCTGTTCAAACTGGACTTGTCCATCGACCTGGCACGAATCTCGACTCACTTCGACCAGGTCGTTGACGTCTTTTACGTCACCGACAACGAAGGTCGAAAGATTACTTCGGAAGAACAGTGCCAGGCGATTCGCGATCGAATGCTGGAAGAGCTGGAGAAGTTCGAACGGTCAACGCATCGCGATTTTGTATCGTGAATCCCTGCGTCGCTGAACATTGCAATGCGTTCGCACTCAAAGTCTTTGCAGGACTTCCCTGTCGAAGGTAGACTCTCCGATCATCGCGGGCCAAACGTTGTTTTGTTTTCGCAGGTCACGTT
>ERZ890604.676-NODE-676-length-11115-cov-18.445389_pt1 | contig 11115 bp, 4 predicted proteins | sample MGYA00521097_ERZ890604 | MGnify/ENA primary metagenome ERZ890604 (study PRJEB32303, sample SAMEA104408625) | aquatic metagenome | biome: Brackish water; feature: Chemocline; material: water | place: Baltic Sea | collected 2014-10-26T21:54:00 | depth 120 m ... | reverse complement strand
TTTATTAAGTATGACTTATGAGCGACCTGAAGATGTAGTTGCTTGGGCAGAGCATGATTTAGGTGGCACTGACGTTGAAGTTGAAAGCGTTGCAGTAATTACAAATGCTACTCAGGATCAATTATGGGTATCGGTAAAGAGAACTATAGACGGATCAGTAGTAAGACATATTGAATACTTAGACCCAGACCTAAATGTAGATTCAGGAATCTCAGGAACTGTATCAACCGCTACAACCTCTGTAAGTGGACTTTCTCACTTAGAAGGGGAAACGGTCAAGTTAGTTATAAATGACGCTGTATTCCCAGATACGGTAGTTGCAAGTGGCGCTATATCTATATCAGTACCTGTAGGCTGGACTAATGTCGCTATTCAAGTAGGATTAGGATATACATCAACATTAAAGACTATGCGTATTGAGTCAGGCTCTCAAGCAGGTAAAGCACAAGGCAGAAAGAAGAGGTGGAATGAAGTAATGGTTAGACTGCTTAATACAACAGGTGTTAAGATCAATGGTGACCAACTTCCTTTCAGAACATCATCAACTCCTATGAGCTCAGGTATCGGTTTATTCACAGGTGACAAACGAGTTACTAATCTAGGCTGGGACAGAGATGGTATTATTGAAATCAAACAAGAACAACCTTTACCATTAACGGTATTAGGTATTCATGGCACATTAACAGTGAGTGACTGATGGAAGCATTAGAAAAAATCAAAGGTGATAACTCAATAGAAAGAGTACGTGCAAGAGAAGGCGTACTTAATCTACAGCAGATGATGGTAGATGGAATAAAATCAGGTCAAATGAAAGACGCTGAAGCAGACTCTACTGTTAATCATTACTTTGCACCTGTAATAGATGAATATGGTTGTGGTACTTATGCAAGAGAAATATCAATGCCTAAAGGCACTCTAGTTATTGGTAAAATACACAGACACGCTCATATTAATATTATTTCAAAAGGTGTGGTATCAGTTGCAACCGAACACGGTAAGAGATATTATATAGCTCCATGTACTTTTGTTTCAGAAGTGGGTTTAAAAAGAGCAGTATATGTTGAAGAAGATACGATCTGGACAACAGTTCACTTAACAAGATACATGGGTGAAGAGAATTTAGATAAAGTAGAGAATGAAGTAATTGCAGAATCTTATGAAGATATTGGATTAGCTTCTTCTGAAGAAGAATTAAAAGGTTTAGGAGAATTATAATGGCTTGGTGGTATGTAGGAATATCAGCTACCGCAGCGTTAGTAGGCGGTAAAGTAGGTGCTGACGGAGCAATGGCTTCTGGAAAGGCAGCTTATAATGCAGGACAATTAGAATATCATCAAGAGCTGGAGAAAACACATTATGATGCAAAGATAATGCAAAGGCAGATGTTACAACAGATGCACTACCAAATGGCTCAAGCAGGTGCTTCTGGTACAGCAGCCGATGTAGGCTCACCCCTGTATGGAATGATGAAATCTCTGAATGATTTAGAAGAAGATAAAACTCAACTATATAGAACAGGCGCTAAAGATGCTCAACAATTATGGATGGCAGGTGCTGAAAAATTCTCGGCAGCGCAATCAAGTGCAACAGGTTCTTTATTAGCAGGAATAGGTGGTGCAGCTGGAGCTATGGCTTCAGGATCATCTATTAGTGCAAAGAAGACACCAACGTAAGGATAAAACATGGCAATTACAATTAGTTCAAGAAAGCCTACTTCTATTAATTATAAAGGAACAACGGGCGGAAATTTATCATGGATTAACCAAGCAGGTTCTGCTGGTAAAGGTGCTCAAAAATTAGGCGCATCTATCATTGACTTTAGTTCAAACATCAAGAACCTTGCTAAAAAAGCAGATGATGAGATGGATGCGTCAAGAGTTAAGCAATTAAATAACGAGAGAAAAGCAAATTATCTAGGTAGTTTTAATTCGTATCAAGCCATACATAAACAAGGCGGTACAAATATAGATGAGCAGGGAGTTGCAGGATCATCCGTTGGCGCTGGAAACAATCTTAGCTCTTTCATTGATTGGGATAAGAGGTGGAATGAAGAGAATCCTTTACCTGATGGTAATTTCTCAAGTTTCCAAGTTTTTAGACAGCAGCACATTGAAAAGAAAGTTTCTTCACTTCAAACACTAGACAGAAATGAAAAAGTTATTGAGATGAAGTCAAGAGATGAAGCTCTCAAATTAAAACTTGTTAGTGATATTAATAGCGCTAACACGGCAGATGATGTTTTGGCACAAATGGAACTATCTCGTGGGTTGGAAGCTAACCCTTATAGAGATAAAAAAGACCAAGACGCTTTCACTATTTTAGTTGCTAAAGCATCAATTAGACGACTCGCAGAAATCAACGCTTTTAGCGGTCAGATGAATCAGAGCGTCTATAATTCAGATACTTACTTTAAAGCAATGAAGTATCTGCAAATTAAAGAAGATGGTTCATATAATGAAATTGAACTTGATAAAGATACTAGAAAAGAATTAGTCTCTCAATATCAGCAATCAGCAAATGCCCACTATCAAACTGAAGAAAGAGATTATGCCAGAGCAGTAAATAAAGAAGAAGATAGAATTGGTGACCTATATGCAAAAGGCGCTAGTGAGGTTCAATTAATGAAAGCTATTAGTGATAGTAGTTTAGAAGGTAAAGAGAAAGCAGCCTTGATGAAACATTACTCTGAAAAAGATTCAAAAGGAGATTCTGCTGAGTTTATTGACCTAATGAGCAAGGTAGATTCGGGAACAATTTTCACTCAGAACGACTTAATTAGAAATCCAGAAGTTTTAAGAAAACAAATCAATGAATTAGCTAAGGGTCTTAGTATTGATGAGAAGAAGGCTCTAAATGTAGCTATAAAATTAAAGATTTCAGATGCTCCAGAACTAGAGCTAAAGAAGAAGGCTACTAAGTTTTTAGAGTCTATTGCGAAGAGTGGCCAGCAAGGTCTATGGAGCACATCATCACAGACACAAGTATATGCAAAAATGCTTCAATTATTACAACTCAAACTGTACAAAGGCTATGAAGAAGGAATGACAATGATGGATATGCTAACACCTACTTTAGAAGGAAATATCAATCCAATCTATAACCAGCTAATGACAAGTATTCAAACCGAAGCAATGCCACCATCACCACCAGTCGAGAAAGAAAAGCCAGGATGGATTGACGATTTCATGGAATGGTATAACAGTGATAAAACAGAATGACTATAACAGTAGCAGGAACAAAAACAAACGAAAAACCCCAAGATAATCTTGATGTATTTAAAGCCTCTATAGGTAATAAAGTATCTGAAAAGCCGCTTACTTTCAAAATGGGTGATGACTGGATAAATGCTTCCAGCACTCAAAATGGTAAGAAATATTCAGAAGAAGAGATAAGGCAGGGCATCTTAGAAAAGAAGTTTACTGCCACAAGCTCGCACACAACACTTGTGGATGCTTTAAACGCAGCAAAAAGTAGAACTGATAATATTGAGATTGCACCTGTAGATGATGACGATAGTAAAATGTTTAATAACATTGAAAAGATGCGTGATGGCAAAATACCTGAAAAAGTAATTAGCCAAGTGTTAAACATCCCTAATCAAGACCTAGTACATAACGACAACAACTCAGATGCAATTATTCCTATACAGCAGAATGGTAAGACTCCATTTGTAAATGTTGATGGTGAAGTTGTCAGTGTAGACTTTGATAAAGAGCCTATTCGTAACGGTGCTTTTGAGAACCCTAGATACGAAGCTATTAATATCTTTGGTGAAGAAGTTATTGTAGATATTCACGAAGGCAAGATGAGATGGGAAGAGAGAGAGACCTTCTCTATGGCAATAACAGGATTAAAGAATCAATCTATATTTATGCGAAAAGCTATCATTGACAGAATGTTTGATGATCCTGAATTAAAAAAAGAATTAGTTAATCTGTTTAATACAAACTCGACAGAAGAAGATTTTAAGAAAGTTTTAAGTAACTACGATACCAATACTAGCAAGCCTGCTATTTGGTACACATCAGACGAAGCTATTACTGATCAACTAAGTTCATCTGATGGTATGGGTGATCTAGAGTCTACTTATGGAGCAATAGCCCACAAGATGTCAGTGTTAGGTGTAATGGAGTCGTTTGTTAATATTGACAAAGAGTCGCCAGATGCAATCTATAAATTAAAAGAGTTCTTTTCAGCAAAAGACAGATATGCTGAATTAAATACAGCTGAACAGTTATTAGTGGATGGACTAATGATGGCTGAGGATTTGCTTATAGCTCTGCCAGTAGGAACTATAACTGCTATGGCTTGTAGGCAAGGTTTAGCCGCTGTTAAAGATGCGCCAAGAAGAATCAAACCTGTATTAGGTGCAGCGATAGTAGGTGGCTGTGGTGGCATGGGTGGTTTTGCAGCTATTGAATTTAACCGTACACTATTCACTGAACTATTAAAAAGAGGTGTTGTTACAGATATAACAGGACTTCAAGCATTAGCACTGGCAATCAAAGACGGTGCTAAAGGTGGTATCACAGGTTTCCTTGCAGGAATGACTGGTGGTTCTATTCGACAGTTTTTCAAGTCAAGAGGCTTGAAGTACGGATCGTTAGCAGCAATCTTCCCAGAAGCAGCAGTAATGACAGAAACTTCTCATCTATTACACAGAAATCAAGGCGATTCATACATTGCAGATGGAGAGAACTTCTTCAAGAACGCGGTCTTATTGTCAGTGTTTAATGTTGGTATGCACGGTGTAGAGAGAACAGGTCAAAAAATATCTAAATATCGTAAGTACACAACTAGCAAAATTAATAACAACTTATTAAAAATATATTCTAAATGGGGCTTAACTCCAGATCAAGTTGTTTCAGATTTAGGAAATCATCCACAGATATTATCAAAGTTAAAAGAGCAATTACGATCAGAGCAATTCATTGTTCCTGAAATGTATGTAGACGCTATAGCAGAGATGATGGCTAGAATGAACGGTCTTCGCTCTAAAACGGGCACTGATGGAACTACTGTAACAACAACTTACATTGTTCCTAACAAGAAACTATTGCAAGCACAAGAGCCTACAATACTAGAAGTCGGAGTTAAAACTAAAGATGGCGAACCTGTTAATGCTAAGTTTGAGATTATTGGTGAAGGCGAGATTAGAATTGTTGAAGTTACGGGTGAGTTAAATCCTGCGGTTATAACCAAACTAGCAGAAACGATTGTAAGTTCTGGCAGAAAGCCTATATCAGATATTAAAGCACACGATGTAATACTAGAGCAAGTTAAGAAGACAGATAAACAAGATCAACTAGCCATTAAGACAGAGGTTGAACAACAATTCACAGGGTTCTACAAAGAAATTGCATTGATTGAGAAGGCGTTGTTAGAGCAGGGTGTTGAAATGCCTGAAGCACTAACCAAGAATATTGAGAAGCTTTCAGAAAAAGATATCAATGAACTACTAGAGGCTTTTGTAGGTAAAGAACTTGCAGCTGAAATAAAAGCAGACATCTTCGCTACAGCAGAAACAACAGGTGCTTATGAGATTCCTTTAAATATTCACGGTGTACAAAACTATACAGGATATGCAATCAGCAGTCCTGTAGAAGCAAGTTCAGCTAATCCAATGCTCGTATCTTCAGCACAGAGCGTTAAGGGAAGTTCTGCTGTAGAAGTAAATGCTAGGTCATTCAATCCTCTAATTCTTCCGAAGATTAATAAATTAAACGGTAAAGATGTAACGATTAGAGATATTTACAAAGACCCTGAATTATTGTTAGCGTATCTTGAAAAGCAAGGTCAAATAACTAGAGAAGATATACAACAACTATATGCAGATAAAGATGTAATCACTTTAGAACATATTTACGATTTTCTTGGTGATGGTATTGAAATTGCTGACGGCACGATACCTGGCAAAGGTTATGACGCTCTTTACTTTAAAGATGATGGGTCTTTAGGAGTGCCTACGGATAGTTTAGTTATCTTTAAATCTGACACTTCACCTATAACAAGACGAGGCACTGTTAATTTAGAAGGAGCGTTTGAATCAACAGAAACATTTAGTCATACACAACAAAGTCTTCCTTTGAGTGAGTTCGGTCCACTAAATAATGTCTCAGGTCATACGGCTTATCAGATTTACTCAGCCATATCGGGCGAGAAAAGCATAAAGATTATGGATATCTTGAAGCAAGGTGTAAGAGGAACATTCCAGCCGAAAATTAAAATTGTTGAAACAGTATTAGAAGATGGAACTGTTAAAAGGGAAAGAATTGCTGACGAAGGAAAGATTACTATTGATCTGGATACATTTTTAAATAATGCCGAAGCAGTAAGAGTAATAATGCACGAATCAGGACATTGGGCACAGTTAATAAAAGACATGGATCAGCGCAAATTAAGACGTGCTCCTATCTTACAAATGCTAAGAGATGTATATGAAGAGGGCAAGTCTTGGAAAGAGCAGGAACATAATGAAGTTGTAACTAAAGAATTACAAGATTTGTCGTTATTGTGGAAGCCTTTTGATATAGATGCAGATCCTAATTACACCTCATATAGATTTAGCAATGTAGAGTTGTTTGCAGATTTCTTTAGTGCGTTTATTAACAATCCTGCCGCAGTAAAAAAGAACGCTCCTAATGCGTACTACACTTTCTTAAAATCTGTTGAAGGTAGAAAGTTTGATAAGGCTTACGATAAATTTATAGCACAGTCCCGTTCAAAATTAACAAATACACTATCTATTGTAGAAACAACAATGGAAGGTTATAAGAAAGCTAATCAATATGAAATAGACGCATATAAAGAAGTCTCTTTAAAGGATAAATTAAAGAAAACTACTAATGAACTAAGGTCTTTGTATGTTGATAGACATACACCTATCTATCAGTTAATAGACAGACTTGGAAAAAGAACTCCACTAGGAATGGCAACAAGAGAGGCTATTGAAAGAGAGTTATATACTGTAGGCTATGCAAAACACTATGTAACAAAACTCCATCGCTTGCTAGATAAGTTAAATGAAGCTGGCATTGATACAGAGATTCTATCTGTATATTTAGAGAAGTCGCGTGATTTCCATGACAGAGGTGGTTTAGCAAAGAGTCAGATGTTGGATATTCCTGAACTAGCGAACGTATTAGCAGAATTAAATGCTAAACATCCTATGTTGAATGATATTAGAAGGCAAATACACGAGTTAAGACAAGAGTGGGTATTGCCTGAAATTGAAAGTATGTACGATAAAGAGTTTTATAGCCTAATGAAAGACAATGAATTTTATGTGAAATTCACACCTATTCAGGTTAAGAAGTATTTTGCATTTAATGAATTTGCAGAAACAATGATGGCAGCTGATCCTATTAAAAAGAGAATCGGTCATGTAGAAAGAAGAGCCGACCCTATAGCAGAAACACTTAAACAAGACCTGAAGTTAATTGCTATAGGAGCACACAATAATACGGTAAAAAGAGTAATACAAGTTCTAAGAGAGGTACAGAAGTTAGAGCCTGAAACTGTATTGTTTGAAGTCGCCAAGAAGAAACAAGACGGGACATTTAAGCCACCTCAGAATAAAGCCCTTGAGTTAATTAAGTGGATGGATAACGGTAAGAAACTAGGTATGTATGTAGATAAAGCTACAGCACGAGCATTAAACATACAGGGAAGAGATACAACACCTGTAATCAATACACTATTAAAGTTCAATAAATACTTCCGTAATATGTACACTGTTTATAATCCAGGATTCTGGACATTCTCTATGTTTAGAGATTTCCAATCAGCGATTCAAAACACCCCTGCTAAAGGTTCTGCTAAATATATCCCTTATTTACAGCACATTCAATATTTCCCATTCTGGGCTAAAGGTGGCAAGAAGGGTTATGATCTGGCATTTGATAAAGATATGCCTCATGTAGACGAATACATTAAACAAAAACTTCTAGTAGATCAAAAGAACATAGTAGAAAAGAACGAAGTTATGGACTTAAACCAAGTCGATAAGATTGTAGAAGAATATGGCAGAGAAAGAAAGCATATCCATAAAGTTGCACAGTTCTTGGATAGGTTTGCAGCTTGGGGTCAAATGTTTGCAGTACAGAATAAAGTAGCTGTTAGAGACTACCTACATAAGTTTCATCCTAAAATGTCTGAAGCAGAAGTTAATCATATTGTTAGAACAAGAGCTGGTGACCCTGCATATCTAAGAAAAGGTCTTAACTCAAGCCAAGCAGGCGCTTACTTCTTATTCTTCAATGCTATTAAAGAGGCTTATCGTGGTGAGTATGAAGCGTTCTCTGAAGATAAGATGCAGTTTAGCTATAAAGTAGCTCAAACAACCTTGGTACCAATGATTATACAGCTAGCCATGCTTAAAGGCTATATAGGAACTAAAGAACAACAAGAGGTTATGCTAGGTATGTCGCGTTGGGATTTGATGTACTATCATGTATTCCCATTAGGATTAGATGAGAATGGTAACGGTAAGTACATCAGAATACCTATGTCGCCTTTACAAGCACAGATCAAGGGTGTCTTAATGCGTCAGTATTTCGATAAAGAAACTACATTAGAGAGCTTCTTTGAATCTTCTGGTGAGGCGCTACCTACTATTGCACCTATTATTGAAATATTCCGTTTACACGCTTCAGCAAGCGCACCTTTAGACCCTATAACAAGAAGACCTATCATGTCTCAAGCGTTATGGGATGACAAAGAGAGTGACGAAAGAAGAACCAAAATAAACAATTACTATTGGGGTTTAAGTGGTGGTGGTACTTTTGTTAATGCTGAGGCATTGATGGCAGATACTGATAATAAACAACAGACAGGCCTAGAGAAATTCTTAGATACACCAGTCTTAGGAACAAACTTTTTTGCACGATACATTCGTAGTACAAGCAGTGGACATTCAAGTATTATTCAAGAAAGACTTGATACAGCGAAAAAACTTAAACAACATCAATCTAACCTAAGAAGAGCAGCTGCATTGAAAGTGGTTCAAGACCCTAGCTATAAATTCACAGCAGAAGAGAATGAAGCAATCAATTCGTCTAAAAAATCACATACAAGTTTTATCAAATATCAGAACAAATTCAAAGCTCAAGAGTATGGAGTCTGGGGTGAGAGTTACGAGTCTGCTAGTAAGGAAGAAAAACCAACAGTAGTAGACGCAGCAATGAGTTCAGCTAATAGAGGAAATAAGGGCGCACAGAAATTCCTAAGAAAATTAAATATAAAATGGAAATAATGCAATCATATCAATTATTTGTTATAATCGAAAACAATTAGAGGTTAAAAAATGGCAGTATCAAGCACAACAAGTAAAGTAAGTTATTCAGCATCAGGTTCACAGACCGTATTTGCGTACACATTCAAGATATTCGCAGATGCAGATTTAAAGGTTTATGTTAATGACGTACTCAAAACACTGACCACAGACTACACAGTATCAGATGCAGGTGTAACGGGCGGAGGTAATGTAACATTTGGAACTGGACTTACTGCAGCTGATTCGGTTGTTATTGAAAGAGTCTTAACCCTTACCCAAGGAACGGACTATGTAGAGAACGATCCTTTCCCAGCAGAAACTCACGAAGATGCACTAGATAGATTAACCTTCGTAACTCAACAACACCAAGATGCTTTAGATAGAACAGTTAAGTTTGCTACTACGGTAACAGATGCAGGTGATGTGGAAGTATTAGGTTCTGTTAGTGCAAGAGCAAATAAGTTATTCGCTTTCGACTCAGCAGGTGATTTAGATATTACTCAAGAGATCGGTGTTTATCGAGGTTCTGATACCACTACAACAACGGTAGCCTATATTCAACGTGATCTTGTTAAATCAACTACAACTGCTCAACTGAACAATGTTTATATTTGTACTGCAGCTTCTGCTGTAGGGATTTTATTAACAAACACAGCTTACTGGGCATTAGTAGTAGATGCAGTAACAGCAGCAAGTTCAGCAAGTGCAGCAGCAGCAAGTGCAGCAGCAGCTTTAGTATCAGAGAATAATGCTCAATCAAGCGAAGATGATGCAGCAGCTGATCTAGTATTAACTAATGCAGACGTTGTATTAACTCACGCAGATGTTGTACTTACTCATGCTGACGTTGTATTAACTCACGCAGATGTAGTTTCAACAGCAGCAACCTACGATACATTTGATGATAGGTACTTAGGTGCTAAAGCTACTGATCCAACTCTTGACAATGATGGTGATGCACTTATTGATGGTGCTATGTACTATGACACCACATTAAATATAACTAAGATTTATGATTTAGGAACTACTACTTGGAAGAGAACAACACCAACAACTGCAGAACAAACTAATATTAATACTGTATCTGCTAAAGCTACAGAGATTGCTCTCTTAGGTACTACTGCTGCTATAGCTGATATGGCTATCTTAGGTACAGCCGATGTAGTAGCTGATATGAATGTATTGGCTACAGCTGACGTAGTTACTGATATGAATGTATTGGCTACAGCTGACGTTGTCAGTGATATGAACACTCTTGGCACAGCAGATGTAGTTACAGATATGAACACTTTAGGTACAGCTGATGTTGTATCTGATATGAATACCTTAGGTACGGCTGGTAATGTAACTAATATGAATACCTTAGCTGGTATCTCAGCAAATGTAACCACGGTAGCTGGAATCTCAGCTAATGTTACAACTGTTGCAGGGGTGAGTGCTAATGTTACTACGGTGGCAGGTTCTATTGCAGATGTAAATAGATATGCTAATGAATATAAGATTGCAGCTACAGCACCTGCTTCACCTACTGAAGGTGATTTATGGTATGACTCTACTGCTAACGAATTAAAGTATTATGATGGTTCTGCTTGGACAGCCTCTACAGGAGCAAATCACGTAGAGAAGACTTCAGACACTGGTTCAGCTAAACTACCAGCAGGTACTACAGCACAAAGAGATGGTTCACCAGCAGCAGGTTACTTACGTTGGAACTCAACAGATACTTCAGCAGAGGTATATGATGGTACAGCTTGGGCAGCAGTAGGTGGTGGTAACACTACAGACCAAGGCTTGTATGAACACGCTAATACAATATCAGCTAACTACACGATAGCTACTGG
>ERZ890604.672-NODE-672-length-11156-cov-3.799478_pt1 | contig 11156 bp, 18 predicted proteins | sample MGYA00521097_ERZ890604 | MGnify/ENA primary metagenome ERZ890604 (study PRJEB32303, sample SAMEA104408625) | aquatic metagenome | biome: Brackish water; feature: Chemocline; material: water | place: Baltic Sea | collected 2014-10-26T21:54:00 | depth 120 m ... | reverse complement strand
GTTTTAATAATGATGGAACAAAAATGTTTTTAGTTGATGCTAATGGTACTGTAGGAGTTATAGAATATAATTTAAGCACTCCTTACCTTCCAGGTTCTGCATCATTTGGCAATTTTTTTGCAACTGAAAGTTCTCAAGAAATTCAAGAAAATGTTTTTGGCGGAATGAGTTATCAGCCATTATTAAATATTGACAAAAAAGGAGTATGGCAGTTATACAAATACTTCGGTATTACTGAAACATTATTTCCTTTAACTAGAACGTGCGAAGCAGTTACTGAAGATTTTAGCAAGCACTGTGGAGAATGTTGGTGGTGCAAAGAGCGTGCCTGGGGAACAGACGGAAGGTTAGTTTAAAATGAAAAAAACAAACATACTTGTAGCAGGTAACAAAAATTATGGATTAGCAAAAAGTTTGCATGATTTATATCCAACAGCAAAATTCTTAAGTCGTTCGAGTGGATACAACTTAGGCAAACATGAAGTACGCAACGATGTAGCATTGATGAGTTTAGAATACGATGTTGTGCTATTAGTTAGTGCGCTAGGTGAATTTAAACAGACATTGCTTGCAGAAACTATTGTAAAACAATGGGTAGAAAACGATCACAACGGATACTTAATTGTATTAGGATCAAGTGCAGACACTCCTGTCAAGGGAACATCTTGGGTTTATCCTGCAGAAAAGAAAGCATTACGTGCGTATACAAGACAACTTAGTCAAGCAGTAAGCAGCGATAATCCTCCAAAATGGAAGACAACATACTTGTCTCCAGGAAATATGCATACTCCTAAACAGGATGAAAAAATGCCAAATATTCCTAAACTTGATACAGAATATGTTGCAAGCATAATCGATTGGCTTATAAAACAACCCGCTGATATAAACATTAGCGAACTATGTCTTGACAGAATACAAAAAAAATAGTATAATAAAATATGACTGAAGATTTAAAATGGAGCAACTACGATTTTACAAAGATACCCTTTGACGATATTGTCAGTGTTGGCCAGCGCAGTATGCTCTATCGTGACATGTTTACTGTATCTTGGCTACTGGGACGTTTTTGCAACTACAAATGCAGCTACTGTTGGCCTTACGCCCGCTCCGATCGTAAGGACCACCGTCCTACCGAACTCTGCTTGCTTACAGTGGATGAAATTAAACGTCAAGCCCGAGAGCGAGGTTTCAATTCTTTCCACTTCTCCCTGTCAGGAGGAGAACCTACTTTCCATCCTGGATACTTGGATATCATGGGACATCTTGCAGGAGATGTAGAGAATACGAATTACACAAGCGTACATATGACGTCAAACTGTAGCCGTAATATGAAGTGGTTTGAAACATATGTAGAACATGCAAGCAAATTCCACCGTGCCAGTATTACGGCGAGTTTGCATACAGAACACGTTAATACACCAGAAAAGATGCAAGAGTTTGCAGACAAACTCATCTTTTGTCAGGAGCATGATGTACAAATTACAATCAATCAAGTTATGGTTCCAGAATGGTTTGAAAGAGATTGGGAGAACGCATTATTCTTTCACGAACAAGGAATCAATGTCACTCTTAAGCCGCAATCAGATCCTACAGCCAGTCGAGTGGTAGATGGGTATACAGAGGATAACCTAAAGCGTTTGTACAACGGTATGCCGCAACGTGCGTACACAGAAAGCAAGCGTAAGTGGGAAGGTCGTCCCAAACCTAGTTTTGAAATACCTAATGATACAATTGGTAAAAATGATGCTAGTGTGCCTTGGCATATGCAAATAGAGTTAAAAGACAAAGACGGTAATAAATACTATATGGATCAAGCAGAACGTTTTAATGCGTTTAACTTTAATAAATTTAAAGGATGGAGTTGCAATGCTGGTTATCAAGGTATTATTATCCGTGAGCCCGATGGCAGTGTGAAACGTAGTTACAGTTGTCACGATGCGCCCCTTGGTAATATCGAAACAGGGTTTACCTTATTTAAGACACCTAAAACGTGTATTACTAAGAGTTGTGTAAGCAGTGCTGACAGTAAAATACCTAAAAGGAAAGTAATATGACCATTATAAATATTATTGATGATTTAACTTTAACAATTCCTAATGCTCCTATAGGGATTATGATGAGCGGCGGAGCAGACAGTGCAATATTATTATATTTTTTACTAAAACATTCAAAAAACAAAATACATATTTTTACATTAGCAAATCAACAAAAACGTATAATAACTACACACTCGTCGTTAAACATTGTTAGTAAATGTGCAGAGTTAACTGATAATTATAATTTTGTTCATCATATAACTTACGAAAAAGAACAAAATATCAATAATTTATTTACGACACCTAGACAGTTTTTAAATGACTCTATTATAGATTTTTTATATACCGGAATAACTAAAGATCCACCAACACAAGTAACTGATACATTCCGTGTTCCGCCTACTCAGACTGTTCAAAGAAATCCTAATGTTATTAGAGAGACATTAATAAACAATAATTTTTTTACTCCGTGGACAAACATTGATAAACAATATATATGCAAAATATATAATCACTATACGTTAATTGACAACTTGTATCCATTAACTCGTAGCTGCGAATGGCGAAGTGGCGAGCATGCCGAAGATCCTAGCAACGGGCATTGCGGAGAGTGTTGGTGGTGCGAAGAACGCAAATGGGGGTTTAATAAGTTATGATTGAATATATTAAACAATTTGGCGATCAGATAGCATTAAACGTAGGCAGTGCTGACAGCAAGATACCTAAAAGGAAACTTAAATGAGTTTAGAATTATATAATCATCTAACGGCATACGGTACAGTAATAGAAACTTCATTTAGATTAAACAACCCAAGTGCATATGTACAATGGACTGAAGAGAATTTTGACTATGTTAGATATAATCCACGTAAAGATGTTAACCGCTGGGGCCTTAGTCTCACTAGTCTAGATGGCGGAATGAGCGGCATTCCGGATCTTGATAGTCTATTTGATTACAACAAAGATTACGGAACTACATACGGCGAAAGAGATTTTTCAACTACGACTGCTGCATATAACTATCCTGATTTAGCAGAGATACTCTTGCCTATTAAGCAGCATTTGTTTAGGAGTCATATTTTAAGAATAAATCCAGGCGGCTTTTTTCCTCCGCATAGAGATTATCGAGGAATGAACATTGATAGTTATAGGATTATTATTCCGTTACAATGGTGTAACCCTCCAAATTTTACATTTATCATCGATGGAAAAGTACAAACTTGGGAGTATGGTAGCGTATATTTTGCTGACACAGCTAAAATGCATTACTTGTTTAATGCAAGTTTTGATCCTAGTTATATGGCAGTGTTCAACGTATCGCTTAATGAAGAAACTATAAATTTTATTACACGTAATATGAGACAAAAATAAATGCGTTATGGTAATCTAACAAATACTTCTAAACTTTTACTAAATCATATAGGTTGTCATTTATTACTTATTCCGGCTTTTATGTACGGTGAATGGTGGTTAACGCAAACAGAAAATTACAAACATACGGCATTTAATGCTAGTACAGACAATAGAATTCACTTAGTAGCAGTGGTTAGAAATGCTAACTAAACGTATTGACAATCAACATAATGTACAAGTAGATGAGTTTGTACGTAAATGTGAAAAACTTGGATACAACAATAACTCCAGTTTAAAAAATATGAAATGGGATTGGTGTTTAGAATCTGGCGCTTGGTTTGCTACATATATAGACGACGAGATCATAAGTTTAAGTGGCATACATCCGTTTGAGGATGGTTATAGAGCACTGTTTAGAGGTGCGCAACTATATTCACGTGACGTTGGACTAAACAGATATCATATGCAGAGTTATTGCTTTAGTCAACAGTTGCCATTACAATTAGAATATGCTGGTGAGTTACCAGTATACATTACAACAAATACAGATCACGATGCAAGTGGACGTATGGCAGGAGTTAATAGAATATTTCATCACTTAGCTAAACATGGCATTGTAGACTTTGTAAGAGCTGATGAAGTATTTTATACAAAACAAAATATATGGAAATTAAATAATGAAAACTACAACGCTATTAGACTTTAAACATCTTAAAAAGGCTGGTGCTGGTTATTTTAAACACTTGACATTGGCTACATATTATAATATACTAGCATTAGGTGTGTTAGTAACAGGAATAATTCACAGTTTTATACCGTGGTTATTTCCGTTTACTCCTTACTATCTAGCTAAGAGGATTGTAGATGGTACTGAACGAAACTTTAAAAAAGATAATTAACACTGGTACGGCATTGCCGACTAGTGGTACCACTGGTGCGCCCAAGCGTATATTCCAACCACCACATAAACTACGAGCCGCTAACAGTGTAGCTAGACAAGTTCAACGCATTACATCTAATAGTCGTATACTAACAGTATGTACATTAACACATGCTGGTGGATTACTTGCTCAGACATTACCTGCCGTGGAAGTTGGTGCTGATGTTGACGTACAAAAGTTTAACCCTTACAGTTGGGTTAGACAGATTACAGATTACACACACAGTCACTTAACACCTGATATGGCCCGTGCCGTAATGAAAACTCGAGGATTTAATACTGTAAACTTGAGTGGCATAACTGTTATGTGTGGTAGTGATAGAGTACACAGTAGTATTATTCAATCATTTATTGATCGTGGTGCTACATTTATTACCAATTGGGGAATGACAGAAGTTGGTCCAGTAGCAATTAATCAAACATTTAATCCAGGCGATACTATAAACACAACTGAAACTATAATGGGCAATCAAGTACATTGTGATGTAAAAATTGAAGATAACCAATTGTTTGTACGTGGAGATATTTGTGTATATGATGATTGGTTTGCCACTGGAGATATAGTAACATACAACAACGGAGTTTATTATTATCTTGGACGTGTATAATAATTCCAATTTTGTTTTTGTAAGTTTTGAACCTGGCAGTAGAGGACACAATATTGGCCGTGTATTGTGCAGCTTGCCAGAAGTATATTGGTATAGTAGTTTAGACAACGGCATTAATCCTTGGAACATATCACAAAAAAGTGATTGGCTAATCCAACGTCAAGTAGCCCCCAAGCATTTTGATAGAACGATGCCCAATGGGGAAGCATTGCCTCCAGCCTGGGATTATGTAAAGGATTTTGTTGATCGACACATATTATCGAGACTTATTTCCAGTACAGTTCAAAAAAGCACAGGGTCAACAATATCTAAATACATATCGGTTACTGTACTGTACACATGGATTGCCCATGGATATATTAGCACAGTTCCCCAACAGTCGTGTGATTAATATTGTAGCAGATGTTGATGATATAGTAAATAGATATATGCGTACAACAGCGCACTTTCCTGCCTATCTTAAACTTGATTGGATGAATGGTAGTGAGACTGAATACGGCAAAATGCTATATCAATTAAGTAAACGTTGGGGATTGTTTTTTACAGTACGAGATGTCTGGGAACATTTACACAGTGGAGATTTTTATCAGCATGTAGAAACACAGATAAAAAATAATATGGCATTGAGGAATCAGACTGATGACAGTCGTGTCATTACAGTTAGTTACCGTGAATACCGAAAGATGAAAGAGTTTATCGTATGAAATATAAATTTTTAAACTTGCCTGTAGTACCACAGAGCATTTAATATTGCCAGTTGAACAAGTATTAGAACTTGAAAATATATTTGGCGGGCGTAGTCCCAATTACACAATACATGAATGCCAAGCTGAATTAGTGGAATATCTTCAAGAACAGTTTCCTGAATATACAAAGTTTCGTTATTAAACACTAGTACATGGTGTGCCTGTACACAAAGACAGAGGGCGAACGACAGCCTTAAACTATATCATTGATCCAGGTGGCGCTAATGTACACACTATTTGGTATGATGAAGATCAGGTAACCCCTACATGTGATGCTGTATTAGTTAAAAATCAGTGGCACATATTACAAGTTGATTCATATCACACTGTTATGAATATAGAAGAAAGGCGCTTTGCGATTACAATAGCATGATAGATACAAATAAAATAATATTCTTTACTGGAGCACCAGGAAGTAAATGGAGTGGAGCAAGTGTATTACTAGCTAACACTCCACTAATAGATATAAACATCAGTGACCGATCACCAGAGCGTGAGTATGATCATGGCCCACAATTTAATGGGGTTAAACATCTAGGAGCATACTTTGGTCCAGGGTTTGAGTTTGGTGAATGGTTTCATGAACTGTACACTGGAAAGTATACACGTGAACAAGTGATTGCTGAGATAGAACGTGCGTATCCTAATCATGATGGATATATCATGGTAAAATGTCATCAGTTCGTTTACAGTTTAGATTGGATTGCTGAAACATTCCCTGAAAGTAAAATTATGATTGTTATGCGGCATCCACAAGCATGTTGGGATGGTTGGCATGGTGTTGGTGGTATTGACATCCCTTATCCTGATTACACTAAGTTTTATAAAACAACCAAACAGGCAAAAGAGTTAATCAACCATGAATGTATGCTAGCACGTAAATGGATTTATGAACGTGATTTAGCAGTACACACTAGTACACCCAAACATTGGCGTGACATTTGGCAGTTAGACGATGCTGATGAAAATATCCAGTACAATCATAGTCTGATAGGCTATCATAATAAAAATGATAATCCAACTGAACGATTGCGTTATGATGTACAAATTAGTTACTATAATTTTGAGAGAAAATAAATGGACTGTGTTGTAATAGTTAAATCAGGAGATGCGTGGTGGGATGACATTGCCGTAAACTATAGTCAGTTAAGTATTGATCACAGTGTAAGCAGTAGATATAGTCAAAGCAAATATGATTACTGTTTAACAGAAGTATTTATTCCGGCTGATTATGTAAAGTACAATCGTGTTTTAATTATACAAGCAGGTACTATATTAGTATGGGGAAACTATGAAAAGAATATTATTCCTAGACTAAAAAATTATGAGAATATAAACATTTGTAGTGGTGCTGATGTATGGCAACCACTGGGAGACTATGCTATTAGTCTTGATATGAATGTACAATCAATAGATCCTACTACTGAACAAACATTTATACACAGTCATAGTGCGGCTGTAACTAACTTAATAGACGATAGTAATATAAGTTATTTGATGCACAACGAAATTCCAGAATACAGCGCAGCTACTAGTGCTGTTGATTGGGCAGTTACAGTAAGCAGCGGATTCTTTATTAATGGAATATTAAATCATCATGGCATGCATAGTGACACTGTAGTACATCATATAGACATAAGTAAGATAAGTTTAGCTGTTAGAAAATATACTATTCAAGAATGGAATGGTATTGACATTAAAAGTTGGATCAAACATCTTCAAGAGAAATATCCAAGCATGCAGTTATTCAATAGACATAAGTTTACTGACAGAGATAGTGACTATATGACTATCTGGGAAAATCTACAAGCTGAATTTACTGATTGGCAGTCACATTGGAAACAATACCAAAGTTTACGGCATCACTACCATCGAGTAAATATCAGTAACCGATCAGACGTAGATAAATTATTACTAGCTATTACGTCTGGTAATGGTGTAATATGGTGGAACGGCGCACTGAAACGAATGCCTGGAAACTTGCTTAAAGACAGTAACTCTAGTCATCAGTCAGCTATTGAATTTGTACAATTATTGGCAGATCATAATCCAAATACAATATGTTATGGTAGTGATCATTGTAGTAACCAGTTTAATGGAGAATTGGCAAGTACAGTAGCCGAGTCAGTAGCAGAGAATAATAGCAGAGAATTATTATGGCAGAAGAAATAAAATTACCCACTGGGCCTATAGGCATATATTTAAGTGGAGGAAGTGATAGCGCAATAATGTTTTGGTTAATAGCATCACAAAGACAGCATGACGTTGTGTTACTTACAGTTGCCAGTGATGATAAGAAATTTAATGTAACACCTGCACAGGAAGTAGTTAAGTGGGTTAAGAGTAACACATCAGTAATAGTACTAGAACATCGTGTAATACTAGCACCAAACTTGGAATCACGCAAGGAATATAGAGATCAAGCTACTGATAGTTTAACTAAGCAATGGAATTTGCGCTGTTGGGTAAGTGGAAAAACACGTAACCCAGACGAAAAATTGCTACATCATGAACAAAGAAAACAAGATAGAGATAGATTAATGCCCAGAGTAATACACAATCATTTCTATCGTCCGTTTCATAATATTAATAAAAGTCAGTTAGCATTGTTGTATGAAAAATATGAATTAAATAGACTTCACAGTCTAACAGTAAGTTGCGAAACTAGTTATCCACCATGTGGAGACTGTTGGTGGTGTGCGGAACGAGAATGGGCATTTGGTAATTATGTATAAAGGTGAAGATTTAATTATAGCAACTGGTACACCAGGAAGTCGCTGGAGCGGAGCAATTCGTTGTATACAAAGTCAAGTAGACATTAATACGTCAGATGAAGTAAACACTGATAGTTATACTAACGGTGCTAAAGGCTGGCACAGAGGTGCGTATTGGGGGCCAGGACACGATTATGGTACAAATTTTGATCGACTAGATCAATTAAACCGTGACGATGTAATAGCACAATTTCAGGAACCTTTTGATGATTGGGATAGTGGCGTTAAAATCGTTAAAAGTCATTGGTTTAGTTACCATATACCTCAACTACGTGAATGGTTTCCTGAAGCAAAGTTCTTGGCATTTTGGATGCCAGATGACTTTTGTTTTGATTGGTGGCATCAAGTAGGAGGTTGGAATATAACTTATCCTCACTATACTTGGTATGAGAATGACAAGCGTATGAGAACACAAATTGGTATAGAGAATAAATTTATTCAGCAACACTTTGATCTACAACAACATAGTTTAGTAGAATTATTACACAAACTGGGGCTAAGTAATGAATTACACAATGAAAAAGAACTTTGTGTACGTGACACAAAGTTTCAGGATCTTGCAAAAAATAAATCTATTGATAGGGTATTAAACGATACTGTTCAGCGAATTTATACAGGTGTTGTTTAGTCTTCAGATTCACTAATTACTACACCATCAAATTTATCGTTGGGTGGTCGTGCTGCTCGTTCTAAGTCTCTTATTACCTTCATTGGCCAAACTACAGTTCGTGTAATTGATGTACCGCCTGCATCTAATACGGCATTCCAACTGTCATGGCCCTCGCTAAGTTGTCCACAATTTCCGTGTGCGTCTAACCAAGCCTCTAAGGTGCCAAATCTCCTCAAGCGCCGACGGTGCCTTAATCTAGTTGTAAGTCTACTTACATGTGTATAAGCCATATTATTCTCCTGTTAGTACTTTTATTTATCACTTAGCACTGCCTTTTAATGTTAAACAGCCATATCCATATTAATTGTCGGATAATGTTTATATCCTTCTAAGATATAATCGCTTGTTTTTGTTTTCAGTAACTCTTCTAAGGAACTAAACGCTGGCATTATCAGTTTTGGTAATTCCAGCGGTTGCCGTTTCAACTGTTCTGTAATAGCATCTACATGATTAGTGTAAATGTGACAATCGCCGCCGGTCCATACAAAATCGCCTACTTCTAAGTCGCATATTTGTGCTAACATATGTGTCAATAGTGAATAAGATGCTATATTAAACGGAACACCTAGTCCAAAGTCAGCACTACGCTGATACATTTGGCAACTTAGTTTACCGTTCATTACTCTAAACTGTGCTAGTGTATGGCAAGGGGGCAACGTCATTTTATCAAGTTGATTGGGGTTCCAAGCACTTATGATAATGCGTCTTGAATCTGGATTAGTTTTAATCTCATTAATAATCCAGCTAATCTGATCCGTGCCACGCATATGCGGTGCGCTATTATAGTAAGCACCGTCAAAGTTGCGCCACTGAAACCCATAAACTGGACCCAGCTTCTTGTAGGTGTCGTCGTCTGTAACGTATCCTAATTCTTTTGCTTGCTTATTGGCATTAGCAGTCCAGATGGTATTCTTTTCCGACAGTTGGGTACGATCTTTCTCAAACGTGATCTCTGCTAATCTTCGTTCATCTGTGCTGCCCTCCAAGAACCATAGTAGTTCACCTACTACGCTCTTGAAAGCAAGTCGCTTGGTAGTTACTGCTGGAAAATTACTATAGGATAATGGAAAACGCATCTGATATCCAAACACTGTGCGTGTTCCAGTACCAGTACGATCATTTACATCTTCACCGTTTTCCAGTATGTAGTTGAGTGCGTCTAAATATTGCTTCATTATGTATCAGTTCTCTTCCAAAAATATCCTTCATTGGAGTCTGGTATAACTCCAGTATACTCTAATCCAGTTTCCATGTCAACTAATTTATACTTACTGGGGCATTTTGTTTTAACAATTAGTTCTATTGGTATATCCAACGCAGGTACAGTTGTACCATCTAATAATTTTCTATTCAAGGGTATTGTCTTCTCTCATTTTTTTACGGATCTTTGTTGCGCTGATATTATGGATATCTTCCCCCAAATCATGCTCAGTAAATGTATATCCTACACCTCTGCCATAATAACAACTTGTCCTGTTTCGGCAAGAGCACGTTTAAACAATTCTGTGTGTCCGTCATGCCAAGGCTGAAATCTGCCGAGCATTTGGCTACAAGGCGCCTGCCAGTTAAATTCACTCATTTAAATATTTCCATTCAAGTTGCTCTGGATCTTTTAGTTTTTTAACTACCGATCCTTTCCATTTTAATTTACTTATATCATGCTCCTTTGTATATCTTACAAATGCCGAAATACTTTCAAACTCGCCATATGGAGTGCATATTCCGTATTGTCGCATTAAAACTTCTTTACTAACTACTTTACCTTTAGAACTTTTTGATATTTTTCTTTTAGTTTCTTTTGAGACTGCATGACCTTTAAGTTTTTCCGCCCTTTTAGCAATTGTTTCTTTTGACTGTTTCTTTCCTAAATTTGCTTCTCGTAGTTTTCGTCTTGTTTCTTCGCTTACTGCTTTTCCAGTGTGTGTTTGTTTTATTCTTTCTCTGTGAGCAGGATCTTTCCATAAATTTTTAGATGCTTGTCTTAACTTTTCGATATATTCAGGATCTTGATTTCTCTTCTTTGCGGCTT
>ERZ890604.671-NODE-671-length-11185-cov-4.442138_pt1 | contig 11185 bp, 15 predicted proteins | sample MGYA00521097_ERZ890604 | MGnify/ENA primary metagenome ERZ890604 (study PRJEB32303, sample SAMEA104408625) | aquatic metagenome | biome: Brackish water; feature: Chemocline; material: water | place: Baltic Sea | collected 2014-10-26T21:54:00 | depth 120 m ... | reverse complement strand
AGTTCGTTACACTCAGAGTTGTAGTATTTCATCAGGCTTTCAACAACAATTTTATCCTCTTGTTCAAAGTCTAGTTCAATTCTAATCATCACTTGTCTCCTTTAATTCTTCTACAAAGTTTCCATCTTTTACTTTAAGAGTTATCACGGGTGGCACTGTAACTCCACCTCGGCGCACGTAAGCTCGCCCTCCGTCTATAAAAGAGTCACCTGCTGCCACGTAGTCATGTCGGTCTCTTGAGTAGTGGTACTGCTCATCTACCTTAATCATACTAAAACTTAGGTCTTCAACCCAGTCAGCACTAGCTATATTATACAGTGGTTGTTTTGTCAAGCGTGTGGTTTTATCTACAACGATTATAAAGTACCTGTTACCAAACTCAGGGTGAGGAGTACCTCGGTAAAAGACATCCCCGTGGTCCACACTAAACTCCTTCCCTGTAGTGCAAACGTAAGTAATAGGTACCCCGTCCTGCTTTGTGTAACTGTCGATAACAGACTGGATCTTAGTTATCGGTTGGTGCGCTATGTTGTACATTAGGTGCTCCTTGTTTACTTCTATTGAGAACAATGTCTCGTTGGGTTTTTACTACCTGTTCATACTTATCGAACAGTTGCTCGAACTTCCACTGGTACAACTGCCGCCATACATATTGCATTCATTGAATTACTTGTTAAGCTAATAGTTGCCGGTATCACATAGTTGATTGTAAAGTTTTTCATTACAGTGTGCCCTCTTGTTTTGTTTGCCCTACTCATATAATATACAGTAAGACGTCTTGGATGTCAACCCCTAATTTACAACTTTGTTATAAAACTTTTTATGAGCAGCAATATATTCTGGTGAATTCATTTTAGGTAACAGATTGTATATGAATTCTTTTGTTTGAATGAACTGTGAATACAGTGTATTGTATAAAAATTCTGAAAAGGTTTCTACTACGAATGCTTGCGAACCCCAAATTTGCTGGGCTTGTGTGTATTCTTTTATGGTAAGAGTTTTTGCGATGTGCAATCCGGTTAAACAGGGGTTTACGACAATAAAAGCTGGCATGTTGTTTGTCATTTGTATTTCCTTTGAGTTGATGTACTCGTATACAATACAGTAAGACGTCTTACTTGTCAAGCCTTTCTTAGCAGTTTTCTTCTACTTCTGCATATATTTGCTTTAACAGTGTTTGTAAACACTTAGCCATTTTGAGTTGTGCTGGAGTTAGACTAGCAATGAAATCTGAACATTCTTTTGCAGTTTGTAATTCTTGCATATGTTCTAGCATTACAATTTGCATGTAGGTCAAGTCGTCTATATCATATGATTGCATTTTACGCTCCTAGGTGATTTACTCGTATACAATACAGTAAGACGTCTTACTTGTCAAGCCTTTCTTAGCAGTTTTCTTCTACTATTTTCCCAAATAGTAATTAATTCTTCTAATTTAACAGACGTCTTATAAGTAAAGGCAATGTTATGACAACTCCAATTAAAGTTAAAAATTAAAGTTTGATTTGTGTTTGGAATAATAATCTACAAGCTCTTTGTCTTGTATTGCCATTCTGTTCTGATAACTCTCAGGTAAGTCGTCCCACGGACGCATTGCTGGGTGTGTTTTATTGACTTGATCCAAGTTTAGACCAAACCGCCAGCCTTTATTTTGTTGTTCTTGTATCCAACGATTGTGATGTTGTCTAGACATTGCTTTGTGTAATGTTACTCTAGCATCTTCTTCAATTTGAATATCATATTCAAAAGGATGCCCAAAGTCAGCATCAGCACGATAGACATTACTTGATTCTATTTCAAAGTCATGTTCAGTAACACGCATATATCCTTCAACAATTCTTTCAGCTTCTCCCGCAGTAAGATGTCTTACCAATGGAAGTATGTATACATATGCAGTATCTTGCATACCTAACATCAATGATGTTGTGTCATCGTCACCTGCTAGAATACCACTTGGGCCCAATAGTTCAACAGTGTAGTACCACTTTTGTGCTTGCTCTGCTGTTAAGGCTTGGTGTGATCGTTGAAGGATATAAAAGTCTTGCATGTTTTACCTTTTTGCTGCTTTTGATTGGGAAAATGCCTGTCCACCAAAAAATGCTGCTACGATAGCCGCAACTGATACAAAGTACGTTGCTGCCATATTTCCTAGTATAACACCAGCTGACTCTAAGTTAAGAAATACTGCTAGTACGACTGCGAATGGATACAGCAACATTCCGCCCAGTGCAAACCAAGCCATACTGCGCTGCGCATCACGCATTGCATCTTGGTCTTCTAACGCTTTACGTCTAAATTCTAGCTCCATTGCAAGCTCCGCTGCGCTAACGATACCATCTCCATTAACATCGGCTGGATGATACAATGATGGTGCTGGTGCACTTGGTTGTGGTTGACTTGGTATTACTGGCGCTGAAATCTCTTGTGCTGGTTCTAGCACTACAGATTGACGAGCAGGTGCTTGTGTAGATCCGCCGGATTTTAGTTCTTCAGGTTTTTTTCTTGGCATTTAAATTTCCTCTGTTGTTAATACACTCTCTCATGTGTTATTTAAAATATAAAGTCAGTAACTGTAGTATCAGTCATATTATAATTGTTTGTTCCAACAGTGTTGCCCAACGCCCGTAGAGCAATTTGAAGACTGACGGCAGTCCATGTATTATTTTCAATTGCTACACGGAAGGCACCAGCTAGTTCTGCTCCCAATGATAAAACTGTTCCTCGTTGTCCAATAAGCTCAACAATAGCTTCTACAGTTTCGCCCGGATTTGTTTCGGTTGCTAGACTCGCAGTTGTGTCAATGTTGTAGTAGGTAATTTGTGCGCCGAACTCTTGGGTATTAAATTCAATAGTGTTTGTTGCGTTTCTTGTTACCATAATAATAACTCCTATATCTGATATACATATTTATATAAAAAAAGCCCCACACAGTGTGTAGGGCCTTTGTTATTCTACGTTAGTTAGAAATTATTAAGCAAATGTTACTACTGCACTAAGTGCTTGTCCTTTTACTGTAGCTGCGTAAGCTGAAACGTCTGGTCCACCTTGGACAGCGAAGTGCATAACACCTGCGTTGTCTGCTGTTCCTGCGATTGCTGTAATTGAACCACCTTGAATTGTTAGTGCGTTTTCAATTGCTGCTGCTGCCGCTGGTGTTGCTACTGCTGCGTCTGTTACTAGTACTGTTGTGCTTGAACCTAAGCCGTTGCCTGCTTTTGTTGTTGCTGTTGTTGTTAAAGCCATTTATTTTCTCCAAAATTTAAATAGTACGCTATGCGTCTACATTTATTTATCCGATTAGAATGAAATACTTGTAGTTTTAACAAAGGCAACCCAACGAATATCTGTTGCCGCCTCGCCAGTTACTGTTATAGTTAGACTTTCACCTGTTGGTGCTGCTGTAGCAACCCAACTTTCTTCATCTTCTGCTAAAATAGTTTCTGTTACTGTATTAACTAAAGTAGCAGTACCACCAGGATTATCAATAACACCAGTGATCTTATAACTACAATGTGTTGTACCGCCAGTTTGTCTTCCAACAATAGTTGCTTCAAACTGCATTGTAGTATTAATTGCAATTGCTATTTTAGATACGCCCACACTTAGATTTAACTGAGTTGGTGTTGCGTCTGTAGTTGCTGCGTATAGTACATACATAGTATGATCTACATTAGCACTAAGTTGGTTACCAACACCAATTTTACCAGTTGTAAAAGCTACACCAGCACCAGTTACACTTAAATCTGTGCCATCCCAAGTAAAGTTGGTATCGTCTTCAATGATGCCATTGGCACCAGAAATTAGTATTCTATTATCAGTTAGTGTACTGCTTTTGATACCAGCAAACCGTACATTAGCATCAGTAGTGGTTAACGTTCCAGTTGAAGAGCCGTCAAATGTCCCAGTACCAACAGTAAATTCATTTGATGTTTCATCCCAACCAACAAACAAGTTGTCTTCTGGTCCACGGTTAATAACCATACCACTGTCAGCAGACATTGGCGGGCCAGCATAACCTTGATTAAGTTCAATTAGCTGATCAGTTACAACAGTATTAGTTGTGTTTACAGTTGTAGTTTCACCTGAAATTACTAAGTTTCCAGTAATACCTACATTTCCACCTACTAGTAAATTAGTGTTAGCACCAAGAGTTAAATCTGTGCCATCGAATGTTAGATTAGCGTCGTCTTCAATGGCGCCATCTACTCCCGCAATAACAATGCGGTTGTCGGTTAAGTCACTTACTGTGGCACTTGCTAGTGTTGTTTCTCCAGCACCAAGTACACCAAGTGTACTAATTCCAGTAACATCAAGTGTGCCGTTGAGTGCCGTGTTGCCGTCTACTGTTAAATCACTATCTGCTTCAATATCACCAGCCACTGTTATAGTTTGTTCAAATATTGTAGTGTTGGTAAATGTCTTTGTGCCATTGATTGTCTGAGTAGTGTCTACTGTAACTATATTATTAGTTGGGGCGTTTACATTAGCACCATCAAAATGTATTGCTTTTTTGTTATCTATTTTTAAGAAGACTGGTGACGGTTTTTGCCCAACTGGTATTGTTTGTGTTAATTTGCCAGGATTAGCTGTATCCCAGTAGTAATATAAGTTGCCACTTCCATCATCTGGCAAATCAATATCAATTGTATCACCAAATGGGTTAATTCTAAATGCGTTTGGAACAGGATTAGCAGTCTCAACCACAACACCACAAGCTGTATCAGTTGCAGTTAGTAGTTTCCAAAGATTAGTAGTATCGTCCCATGTAACAATGTCACCAACAGCCAGTCCTAGTGCTATGCTACCTGCTTGCTCAATGCTTATTAATTTGTCTTGACGTAAGTAGGAAAACTTACTAATAATCTCAGCAGCCGTTGTTTTAATAAATCCAACAATTGATTCACTGTATTGCGTGTATGGAAAAAGGATTGGACGTCCTTCACTAACTTCAAATACAATGCCTTCACTACTAGGAATGTATCCTTGTGAGTTACCACTTGTGTCTTGTTGTTGGTTTAATCTTAGTTCATCTTCTGCGATAATAGTCGCATTTTGACTTGTTTGTGCCGTAATGTCGACAACTTTGAGTATCTTACCGCCGCCATTAGTACTTACATAGTCACCAACATTTAAGTCAGTTAAGTTGTAAAAACTACCTTGTGTACTATCACTGTGTGTTTGTGGATTAATAAGTGATAGTGACGCATTATAGCGATACTCCCGCCCTGCAGCGTCGGGATCCGCAATGCTAATTAAATTGAAGCGGATTGGTAATAACTTGGGTGGCTTAATTAAGCTCATATTAGAAGATCACATTTATTTTTGCTGTACTACTCGTATCGGCTCCTGCCACACTAGCGTTAAGGTCAACAATAAACTTACTATTCTCTGAACCAACTGGCACAGTAGCTTGGAAACCAGCGTTTGGAAAACGTAGCTGCCATCCCAGTGTGGCATCTTTGCCCCAATAAGTTATGTTTTTAACCATCTTGTTTTCAGTGTGTGTTATAGTTGCTTTGTTACCAACAACTGCGCTTGTCCATCCTGCTGGCAAATCACTAATTGATTGTAAGTTACCATTACCGTCAAATGCTGCTGTAAATTGGTAAGCAGATGAATCTTGTATCTGTGCTTGACTGTTAATAGTAACTTCATTAGCATCACTTGTGACTGTTATGTTATTACCAGCTATAATACTTTTAAACTCTAAATCAGCTCCGGTTTTCGCAGCAAATAATGTTGCGCCGCCGCCTCTGTTACTGGCAGTATTAATTTCAGCAGTGTTAACAAATCTTATTTCATTAGCAACAGTTGATACAGTAAAGTTAATATTACCTATACCTTCGTTTATCGTTCTAAACTGAAAGTCTCCAGCAACCTTGCTGCTGAATACTTCTTGACCTGCGCCTAAATTACTGGCAGTATCAAGCACACCCGTAGAGCTAATTTCTACATCGTTGGCATTAGCCACTAATGTGATACCAGCACCCGCTGTAATTGATTTAAATTCTAAATTTTGAAGAGTCTTTTGTTTGAATACCGTAGCACCTGTGCCAACATTACTTGCTGTAGTAATGACAGATACACCGCCGCTAGATAGCGGGCGATTTTCAAACTTTCCCGTAGTAGAGTTATATTGCAAAAGATCTTCATTTGCAATTGTTGTTTGATCTACATCTACTAAAGGAATCAATAAAGTTCTTAATGTTGAGCTTTGTGCATATATCGGCATTAGTCATTCCTAAACTGTTAAATGTTATTATATACTATTTATAGGTTTAGGAGAATCTTATCTACAGTACCATGCAACGTAACATCATAAGAAACAGCAGCCAAATAATCTCGATCTACTCTTGCTCTTATCCACAACAAATTAGCACGGAATGTCCATGCTTCTGTGGTACTATCACCCAAGGTATTACTACCACTTGGTATTGCTGTAACTGGATACTGTCTGTATATGTTACCACTTGTCAAGTAAATTGGAAACCAATCTGTAGTAGTTGGTTCAGTTGCGAGACTGCCTTCAAGAATAATGCGTCCCTGAAAATTAGTTACAGTAACAGCTACAGTGTGGACACCATCAGTCTGTCCATAGTATCCGTCTGCTTTAATATTACTCCCACTGTAACTTAGCGAGTTTTGATCTGTTAATACTGTGACGCTTGATGTACTCATTCTGTTATAATTTCTACTAGTTTGCTAGCACCCGCTAATTCCTGGATGACTTGTTCAATACTATTTATTGTTTCCGCATCAAGAATTGGCTGGACTTCTTCGCCATCTCTTAGTAGTTCACTAACTTTAATTACCAATGTGACTTCATTTAAATGTGCCATGTTATACTCCTGTTATAGTAGTATTTATTCTAACTCGTGTTCTAATATGACTTTTTTTGTATCAGTAATTATAGATTTATACATTAAATGTAATGTGCAGACATCATCATAGTTTGTCAAATATACAATTCCATTAGCAATATATGGCAACGAGTATGAAGTGTATGAAGGTCCTCCGCTCCTATTAGGAACCATTATGGTTTTGGATTTAAAATACAGATAGTTGGCTAACATTTCGTTTATTTTAAATGTCCCTGAGTCGAAATCCTTAATAACGTTTACAAACTCAATCCAACTGTCCATTTCTGACCGCTGCAATTCACTACAAATTCGGTATCTATATTTGTTATAATACAATCTATTTCGCACAATAAATTTAACATCATCACACATAGTGTCACTGTGATTATCATTAATTGGTGCTTCGACCACCGCAATATCTTTTTGATACATATCTAGTATACGAGCTAAGTCATCAAGATTTAATAAGTACACACTCAGTGTACTACCAAGTCGAGTGTAACATTCAATATTACTTACTTGTTTAATCCATCTAACAGCATCATACTGCCGTTGTCTAATCGGCCACCATTCCTCTGGAGTTTTATATTTACGTGGGCCTGGTGTAAATCGCACACAAATAGGATATTTTTTATAATATAATTTGTGTGCGATTTGATACTGTGGTATATTCTTAAGTTGTTCGTATGTTAAGCTCATCGTCAACAATTTCCAAATGTACTGTATTAATGTTATCACCAAACAATAGTTGTTTAGCAAGTGGTTTTTTAATCTTTTCGTTAATAAGTCTGGCCATTGGTCTTGCTCCCATTGACTCAGTAAATCCACGCTCAGTTAACCATTCAGTTACACTAATATTATATGACATTTCCACACCACGTGGAGTTAGCATATCACGAAGTTCATTAATAAACTTCTGTGTAACTTTCTTCATTAATGTACGATCTAATTTACTAAACTGCACAACTGCATCTAACCGATTACGGAACTCTGGACTAAAGAAACGTTTAACAGCTTCTTCACTTGCACTTGTATTATCATTATCGCCAAAGCCAATTGTGTTGCGCTCCGCATCACGTGCACCTAAGTTACTGGTTAAGATAACAATAGCATTGCGGGCACTAACACTTTTACCTTCACTGTTGGTAATCATGCCGTTGTCCATAAGTTGTAGTAACAGGTTACTTACATCTGGATGTGCTTTTTCGATTTCATCTAATAGCAAAATACAGTTAGGGTGTTCTTCTAGTTTGTTTACTAGTAGACCACTGCCTTGCCCGCCATCTCCATGCCCAACATAACCTGGAGGCGCACCAATTAGTTTTGATACAGTATGACGCTCTTGATACTCTGACATGTCAAACCGCACAAGTGGCATACTCATTGCATCACTAAGTTGTTTAGCAGTCTCAGTTTTACCAACACCAGTTGGGCCTGTAAACAAGTAACTACCAACTGGTTTGTTTGGATCTTTAAGTCCTGCTTTAGCAATGTAAATACTATCTGCTAACCTAGCAATTGCTTCGTCTTGCCCAAACACTTTTGTTTTTACAATTGATTCAATATCTACTGGCTTTTCAGTTTTATATTCGCTATCTTTTGTTAGCACTAACTGGTCTACTGGAATGCGAGTTAGTTTAGCTACTTCGAATCTAATCTCATCAAGTCCCAACACACTCTTGCGATCTTTTACTGGTAACAGCTTCTGTCTTGCGGCTGCGGCATCCAGTGCATCAAATGCTTTGTCTGGCAGTTGTCGATTGTGCCAATATTGGTGTGTAAGATCTACAGCACCATCTAGTGCTTGTGCATCAAATGCAAGTTCATGATAAAGTTCATATGCTGGAATTGCAGCTCGTATAATACGTTTAGCATCTGCAACACTTGGTTCTGGCACATCTACTTTGTAAAAGCGACGATTAAGTGCTTTGTCTTTTTCAAATGATTCCCGATACTCGTCATATGTTGTTGATCCAATACAGCGTAGTTTACCTTTTTGTAGTGCTGGCTTCAATAAGTTGGCAACGTCCATGTTACCCTGCCCAGCATTGCCTGCACCCATAATCATATGGATCTCATCAATAAACAAAATAGCATCGTCACGACGTTCAAGCACATCTAATACTTCTTTAATACGTTCTTCAAAGTCTCCACGAAACTTAGTACCAGCTAGTAGTGCACCGATATCTAAACTATAGATAGTATTACCAGCAATAACATCTGGAACACGATCCTCGTTGATTAAGTGTGCTAGTCCTTCTGCAATTGCAGTTTTACCAACCCCACTTTCACCAACTAAAATAACGTTGTTCTTTTTACGACGAGCTAGAGTTTGTACTAGTTGTTCTAGTTCTTGTTCACGACCAATCATTGGATCAATCTCGCCAGCAAGTGCTAATTCATTTAAGTTATCACAAAACTTTTCTAAGATACGTTCTTGTTTTAATGGTTTATTACGAGTATTAATTTCAGCTTCCTCAGTTGCAATGTTACTTAAATATCCAACTAGCGAATCTCTAGTAATTTCGTTTTGTTGTAATAAAAATACCGCAGGACTTGATTCTTCAGTTAATATACTAATTAACAAATCACGTGGGTCTAGTTTTGCTCTACCATTAAATAATGCTTGTGTAAATGCACGGTTAAAGACTCGTTCTAGCATTACTGTTTTTTGTGGTTGAGTCTCATCTATGTTAGGAATACTATCTACTTCATTCTCGAGATATGTAATGATTGCTAGACGCAATGCATTTGGATCTTTATCAATATCATAAAAAATATCTTGAACTTCTGATGTTTCTAATAACACTGCTAACAAGTGTTCGAGTGTTACATATTCGTGTCTATATCCTCTAGTTAATTCAAACAAGCGTTCTACAAGCGCTTCAATTTTTGGGTCATTTTGTGACATTAGTATTCCTCTTATTTTCTTTTAATATACTACGTACTAGTTAATATGTCAAACTTATAAAACATCTTTTAATCGTTTTTCTAAATCTTCTAAACTAAGTGCTGGTACGACTACGTTTATCTCTACATAAAGATCTGCATTTGGTTGTTGTCGTCTAGGAAGACCACTTTCTGGAATGCGTAATCTAGTCTTAGACTGAGTTCCTGGCTTTATGTTAATTTTTAATAGTCTCTGATCAATAGTGTTTACAATCGTGTTTGATCCAATCATTGCCTCTCTTATACTAATATTTAACCTTTTAACTAAATCATAGCCCTCTACGATAAACTCTGAATGTTTTTTAAGTTTAAAATGAATAATTAAATTTCCAAGTGGTCCTGGGTAAGTATCGCCACCATATCCAGTGTATTTCACTTCAACACCATCATGTACGCCTCTTGGTATTGATATAGTTACCTGTCTTGATTTGTTTCCATACTTAACATTTATATCTTTAGTTGCAGAACTTACTATCTCTTCAAGGCTTACATAATATACTATGCGTATGTCTTGATTACGGGGAGTGCGGTGTGCATTGAATGGATTCCTCCCACCAAAATGTTGATTGAACATTTCCTCAAATCCATTAAACGGGCCAGCTTGGTGCTGAAATGGAGAATTTGGTGGCTGTTGTGGCAGGGGGTTCTTTATGTTGTCATATGCTTCGTTTATTTTTTTAAAGTGTTCTTCATCTCCCCCACGGTCAGGGTGATGCTCTTTAACTAATTTACGATATGCTTGTTTGACTTCTTCTTCAGACGCAGTTGTTTTTACACCCAAAATACTATATGGATTAGTCATTTAATGATTTATTATACTCTTCAATTGCTGTTTCAGACTGATTATAATATCCTTCGTATGCAGCAATGATTGCTTTTTGTTGCTGCAGTAGGGCACGGATGTCTGAAAAGTTTAATCCAAGAGCACCATACCCATCACCAGTAAGCCCGTATATAGCAAACGCTTGCCCACTTGCTTCAAGTTTTTTTATAACTTCATCAACGTTATCTTTATTGATAACAACCCATTCTACTTTACGCATATTAAGTTCATCAACAGGCGGCAATACTAGTGTTGGTTTGTCAATAGGCTTGGCGCTTATTTCAATTCTTTGTGGTGGAGTTGCGCATGCTGTCAGGGCTAGGACCAGGCCAAAGCCAACAACAAGTTTAAAAATTTGTTTCATTTTTTCTCCTTTTAGCTTCTTTAGACGTAGTAGAAACATACTTCCAGTTTTTAGTATCGCCTACTTTTTGATCGTAATATTCTTCTCTAGATATTATGCAATTTTTTCCGTTAATATCTACTACTGGTATTTTATTTTTAAAATTGTGTAAACCTAACTCAGATAGTTTAGTTTGAGTTTCGCTCACTC
>ERZ890604.666-NODE-666-length-11221-cov-5.736342_pt1 | contig 11221 bp, 5 predicted proteins | sample MGYA00521097_ERZ890604 | MGnify/ENA primary metagenome ERZ890604 (study PRJEB32303, sample SAMEA104408625) | aquatic metagenome | biome: Brackish water; feature: Chemocline; material: water | place: Baltic Sea | collected 2014-10-26T21:54:00 | depth 120 m ... | reverse complement strand
GATCTTCGCGAGATACGAACCGCGCGTGATGCTGTCGCCGAGCGGCAGGATGCGGAGCGGCTTGTTGGATTGAGCGGACGGCTTCGGCTCCGACTTGAGATCCGCGTTCGCAGCGTTGTCCGCACCCTTCGAAGGCAGCGAGAGAATCGCTCGTTTGCCGCCGCCGATCTTCGCGTCGTATTGCCCAGCGAAGCTTCCTTTCGGATCGGCTTGATGCGTCGACCACATCACGAGCATGCCTTCCTTCGTGAAGCACGCGGCGGGATAGATGTTCTGCCGGTCTTTATTCGTCGCCCCTTCGTCGTCGACGATCACCGGCGACGTCCAGGTCTTGCCGCCATCATCCGACACCGCGTAGCACAGCGGCGTGCGCGGGAAGAACGCTCCCGCATTGAGCGGCTTGGCGTGGTTGTAGAGGACGATCAGCCGGCCATCGGGCAGCGTCTTCAACGTCAATGACGAGCAGGCCGATTCGAGCGTCGTTGCCTCGGGCTTTGACCACGTGTCGCCGCCGTCGTCAGACCAAGACGCGTAATGAAACCCGCTGCCAGTCCGAGCCAACATCAGCACGCGTTCGCCGACCTCGGCCACACACGGCTCCGCCATGCCCCGAGCATCATCGAGCTTCGCCGGCGTGCGCGATCGCTGCCACGTTTCGCCGCCGTCGTCGCTTAAGAAACACAGGCCGATGTTCTTGTCGCCCTCGTACAAACCCGAGCCCTGCGGCATGTGCGCGACCGGCACCAGCAACCGCCCGCTGCGCAGTTGGATCAGCCGCTCGTTCATCACATACCAAACGCCTTCCGTCTTGCCGACGAGCCGCGCCGGAGTCCACGTTGCTCCGTCGTCTTTGGAAAACGAAATTGCGGGCAAGCCGCCGCCATGCAGATCCTTCACATGCCGATGCAACAGCGCCGCGAGCCGACCATCTTTGAGCCGCAGGAAGCTGACGCCCCCGTCGCTGACCATGCCCGACAGCGGCCACTCCATCCGCATGCGACCGCGCTCTTTCCAAGTCCGCCCGCCATCCGCACTGCGGTAGAGCATCGGCACGGGATACTTCGCCGCGAGCTGCTCGAAGTTCGTCGGTGGACGTCCCCACGGAGCGGCCATCAGGATGTCGCCGTTATCCAACACAAACATCCCCGGCCCAATGAAGCTCCGCTCTGGCGAGTGATGGATAAAGATATCCGGAGGAACGATGAACCGAGCCTTCTCGAAGCCTGCCACCGTGGGCTGAGCATTAGCAGTACGAAGCACGATCACTAAGGCAAATAACAATAATGCGAGTCGGATGAGAGCGTTCTTCATAGTTTGGTAGCGAATCATCCTGCTGTCTCCAATCCCTTCAGCGTACTTTTGGACGAAGCGAACTTATCGGTTTCGAGGCCGAGGCGTTGCAGCATTGAGACGAACAGGTTTGGCAACGGCTCGTTGTTGGTCTTGTCGAAGGCCAGATGTTGGCCGTGCTTGAAGCCGCCGCCGGCCAGCAGGATCGGCAGGTTCCTGGTGTCATGATTATTACCGTTGCCGAGGTTGCTGCCGTAAAGCACCTGCGTTCGGTCGAGCAACGTGACGCCGTCTTCCTGGGTCGCTCGGAGTTTGGTGAGCAGCGCGTTGAGCTGTTGGAACTCGGCGAGTTCGAGGTTCTTCAACTCACGCAGCTTGTCTTCGCGGCCGACGTGATGCGACAGGTTGTGGCTCTCACTGGCGACGCCGGGGATGTGTTCGCTGAAACCGTCCAAACGAATCATCAGAGTGATGAGTCGCGTGCAATCCGTGGCGAAGGCCAGGTGCGCGAGGTCGTACATCGCACCGAGCTTCTCCAGGAGATACTCGCCGTCTTTCGGAACGGGAGCATCAACTTTGGGCTTCGGTTTGCGTTCCCATTCCTCGGCGATCAGCAGACGGCGTTCGACTTCTCGAACCGACGTGAAGTATTGATCGAGCCGCTCGCGATCCGCGCTGCCCACTTGCTTCTGCAACGCGGCGGCGCGATCGGCGACCGCGTCCAGGATGCTGCGTCCGGTGCGAAGTTGTTCCACCTGCTTCTGCACAGCGGCGGCGTCTCCGGCCACGAACAACGCTTTGAAGACCTGAGCCGGACTGCGTTCAGCAGGCAACATCACTCCGCTGGAAGTGAACGACAACGATTGATTGCCGGACTTCGCGACGACCAGCGGCAGCGCGGCGACTCGCGTCAGATGCCCGATGCGTTCGGCGGCAAATTGGTCCAGCGAGATGCTGTTGCGGAACGACGCCGTCCCCGGATGCGGTGCGGCGGTGAGAAACGACGCCTCCGCCGAATGCCCGCCCGTCACGTCGGGATGCGAACTGCCGGAGATGATCGTGAACTGATCGCGGAAGTCTTTGATCGCTTCGAGATACGGCGTCAGTGCGTAGTCGCGTCCGGTCTCGGCGGGAAAGAAATGACGATCGAGAACGCCGAGGTTCGTACAGATTGAAATCACGCGCCGCGGCGATTCGGCAGACTGACCGAAAGCGGGCCGCATGGCATCGAGCAACGGCAACGCCAGCGCGGCACCGGAAGCTCGCAGAAACGTCCGGCGGTTCATGGCGGGGAGGGCGATGTGTGGCATGGTTGTTACCTTTCGAGTGTTGGCTTTCGCTCCGCGAAAGCACGTTTTGTGGTCGAGTTGCGGAGCAACTCGACCACAGCAAATCGACGTCATTGGTTGGGATGAACGTGCTTTCGCGGAGCGAAAGCCGACATTCCTTACTTGGTTTGAAACAGTTCGCTGGCGACGACTTCCTGCACGAGCGACCGCAGGCCGTGCTGCGTTGGTTTGGTCTTGGTCACGATGGCGTCGATGGCTTCGCGGTCGGAAAAGCGAATGCCCGCGCCGGTGGCGTAGATCAGCAGTTGCCGAGCAACGTTGCGGGCCAGTGCGTCTTCGTCTTGCAGCAGCAGTTGGCGCAGGCCGTTGATGTCTTCGAAGGGGCGGCCGTCGGCGAGCGTCCCGGTGGCATCGACTTTCGAGCCGAGCCGAATCTTCACTCGATTCCGGCGAGCGGCTTCGGCGATGACTTCGATCGACGGCTCGTCAACCACCTTTGAATCTTTGCCGGTGCCTACTCGGATCTTCTTCGGCTGACCCGCGAGTCGATAGAAGTCGCGCCAACCGCCGATGGCGTCGAAGTTCTCCAGCGCGAGTCCTGGCGGGTCCATCTTCGCATGACACGACGCACAGGCCGGATCGGCTCGATGCTTTTCAATCATCTGACGAATCGTGACCGCGCCCGTCGCGTCGGGTTCGATCGCCGGAACATTGGGCGGCGGAAGCTCACGTGGTACTCCCAGAATCCGCTCCAGCACCCACACGCCGCGCAGCACGGGAGACGTCGCGGTGCCATTGGCTGTCACTTTTAAGACAGAGGCTTGAGTCAAGAAGCCGCCCCGCGCCGAACCTGCAGGCATCGGCACTTCGCGCAGGTTCGCTCCGGCCACTCCGCGAATGCCGTAGAGTTCCGCGAGCCGCTGATTGATGAGCAACGTGTCGGACGCAATGACCTCGCGCACACCGAGGTTCTTTTCGAGCAGTCGCCGAAATGTGGCTCGCGTTTCCGCCAGCATCGAATCGTGCAGCCACGGATCGAACTCGGGATACAAGTTGGGATCGGGAGTGGTGAAGTCGATCTTCTTCAGCTCCAACCACTCATCAAGAAAATGTTCGACGAAGCGATCCGAACGCGGATCAGCCAGCATGCGATCGACTTGCGCGGCGAGCGTCGCGGGCTTTGACAGTTCGTTCTTCGCGGCCAGTTCGAGCAGCACCGCATCGGGCAGCGAGTTCCACAGGAAGAACGACAACCGCGACGCGAGCGCGTAATCGCCGAGCTGCGCCGTTTGCGGCACTCCCGATTCGAGCCCGATCATTAGAAAGTCCGGCGAACACAGGATCGCCTTGTAGCCCGCGATCATGGCGTCCTCGAACGACGCTCCGCGCTTGAGTTCGCCGTCGATGATGGCTTGATACGGTACCAGCTCGTCGCGAGACACTGGCCGACGAAACGCCGTGTTCGCGAAGTTCAACAGCAGCTTGCGATGAGCATCGGCATCCGGCACCGGTGCGTCACCGGAAGCTCCGCCGCTCTTCGGCGGGATGACTTCCACTCCCGCGACGAACAGGTTGCGATCGCGCCGCTTCGGGTCGGGATTGGTTTCGTCGAAGAAGTCGTTCTGGAACTCGATGCCAAGTTCGACCGGCCCGGCACTCTGCACGCGGAACTTCGCGCGATACGCCTTCGGCTCCTGCCGCGACGCATTCACCGCAAAGCGAGCGTGCGGCAGTTCGTTGCCGTTGATCAGCAATCGCATCTTCGCCGGTTCGTCGCCGGCAGGTGTCTCGGACGCGGTGACGGCGATTTCAAATTCGCCCGGCAGCCCAACGTTGAAGAGCGTCGTTGTGGTCCCCACCAGGTTCAGCAGCCGCTCGGCTCCCAACGATTGCCCCGCGCCCTTGAATCCCGCCAGCGGCAGCTTCACCGCCGTACCCGCAGCGACGGTCGGCACGTCTTCGAGCAACGGTCGCGGATACGCAGCCACCGGCACCTCGCCGAACAATCGACGCTGACTCGCCGGCGGCCATTGATCGACGAGCGGCCCTTCCACTTCGAACCAATCGAACGCCACGCCCGGTCCTTCGTAGCCGCGCACGCCCTCGTTCACGCCGCTGTTGCGAGCCCCCGTTGCGGGCAGCGTCATCGCGTGAAACGAAATCCGCTCGCCGGGGTTGAGCCAGATTTTGAACTCGTGCTCCTTCGGCTTCAGCGACGGCGCATCGAAGTAGCCGATCGGCTCGCCCTTCAGCGATGCGCGGATGATGTGAGTCGCTTCGGTCTCGCCGTAGAACTCGACGTTCTCCATGCGTCCCGCGTCCGGCTTCTCTTCAGGCAGCCGCGTGAATTCCCAACGTCCGGCGTCGTTCTTGAAATACGGCGGGCCAAAGTTCGTGAAGTTGCGAACCAGACCGCGTTTGGCCGGTGCCGCTTTCGTCCGCTCCCAACGCAAGCTCCAGGTCGAAAACTTCACGCGATACCAACCGGACACTTGCGGCCGGAAGCGGTCGATCTGCAACCCTTCCGGTTGATGAGCACCAATCACGCCGGTGAGCAGTGCGACCGAGTCCGCGTCCCCTTTGAACGTCGCCGCGCGGTAGGTGTTGCCGTAGTCCTTGTCCGGGTTGCCGACGATGTGAGTCGCGAGCCCCATAGCCAGTTCGTGTCCCTTCAGAGGCACCGCACAGTGAACCGCGATGGCACTGCGAGCCGTGTCCTGCTGAGCCGCCGGTTCACGCCACGTCCTGGTTTCCGGAGCGCTCGTTTCGCGAACGATCGCCTGCCGCAGCGCGGTGTCGGCCGTCTGCAGATACTTAGTCATCTGGATGTGCGAGATATCGAGCGCCCCGGCGACCTTATCGAACCCGAACTGCTGACCGTCCTCGGGTAACAATTCTTTCACTCGCAACAGCGGCAGGCCGAGCAGATCGCGCAACGAGCTTTCGTACTCGACGCGATTCATCCGCCGGATCGTCGACCGCCCGTTTCCCGCCGCCGTCCGAGCCTCCGCCGCGACGATCACGCGCGCCACATCCTGTAAGAACAATTGCCGATCCTTGACCGGAGGCGCCGCAACCGACTTGGGCGGCATCTCGCCATCGCGGACTCGATCATGCACGCGAACCATCACTCGCAGCGCATCCGCCGACGCCCCAATCACGGCCGGATCGAGCGACAAACCATCGAGCCGCAAGCCACCTTCGCGCGTCGTTTCGTTGTGACAATCGACGCAGTGCGCCTTCACGAACCCGCTGACATCATCCGCGTGAGCCGTCGAAGAACTGGCGAACGACAACGCGAGACTCACCATAAAGAAGCGAACCAAACGCAGACCCAAACGATTCATTGCGACGACGACCTCATGTTGAGCGAAACGTTTTCTGATGCCTTGGCATTCTATCAAGCGCCGGTATGCCGAGCCATCAATCGCGCGTACAATTTTCCTAACGCCTGTTAGGCGTCGCCTAATGCGACCTGGAAGCAGTGCCGGTCGCGTCCAGTTGCACGCTCCGTGAACGAGCGCCGCTGTTCGTAGCTCCGGCATAAGGCGGTTCTCCATGCGCCGCCTGAAGGCGGAATTACAAACTCCTCTGACAGCTTCCCCGAGCCTCCTATGACCGAGAAACGCCGTTACTACAAAGAGCTACGATTGAGCCAACTGCGGGCCATCACTGAACTGCAACGGCAGCGGAGTTTCGCCGGAGTGGCTGCTGTTCTGGAACTCGCGACGCCGTCGGTCTGGCAGCAGATTCGCGGCATGGAAGACGACTTCGGTGTGCCGCTGGTCGAAGTCAACGGCCAGCAGGTCACGCTTACCGCACAAGGCCGATTGCTCGCCGAACTATCCGAACCGGTTGTGCAAGGCTTCGATGCCATTCGGGAACAGTTCACTCAACAGGCTGCTGCGATCCCTCGCCGCTTGACCATTGCCGGTCCGGGAAATGTACTGGTCAATGAACTCCCGGCCCCGCTTCGCCGGTATTGCGACGAGCACCCGGACGTCGAACTGAGTTTGATCGACACACCTTCGAATCCTGCACGGCGAATGTTGGAAGAGGGCGAAGTCGACCTCGCCGTTGTCGGTCAACTCGATACGTCTTTCCCTTCCACTTTGGCGGCGGACGAGATCACGTCGTTCCCGTTCATGCTGGTCTGCTCGCCGGATCATCCTGTGCTGTCGCTGCAGCGCATCGGGCCGAAGAGCCTCGCCCGTTTTCCGCTGGTGATGTCGAGCCTTGGGACGAATACGCGTCGGCGAGTGGACGAGGTGTTTGCAGCCGCCGGGGTGCGGGACAGATTGCGGATCGTCTTCGAGACAAGCACGAAGGAACTGCTGTTGCAATACGTACGGTTGAACTTCGGCATCGCGGTGGTGCCGATCAACCCGCGTCACCAAGCCGACTCGAACGCCCCCTACGGCGACGTTCAAAACTTGTGCTTCCGCGATGTGTCATCAACGTTCGGCCACGAACACATCGTGATCCTCCGCCGCCGCCACCGCCGCGAGCCAGCCTTCCAACAGGCGTTTCGCGACATCGTCCGGAACAGTCTGCAAGAATCCGACTGACGATCCCAGCGAGTTCGCGGTTCCACCTTCAGGCGGTCAGGCTGCCAACCGGCCGAAACTCCTGGCGAGATTCGCTACTGGTACGAAATCATCTGCTGATCGCCTTAGCTCAGTAGATCCGGGATGATGTGGGCGTGAGTGAGGTCTCACGCTTGTGAATCGGCAGGTAGAAGTCGCCCAGTTGTGACTGCAACGTTCTCTCCCATGCCTGTCGCGCGGGTGTCAGCTCGGCGACCCATGACTGATATTTCTGTTCCAGCTCCGCTTCTTCGCGAGCCTTCATCGCGGCAGCTTCTGTGGCGTTTGTCGGCTCTGCTTGCGACAGAGAATGGTGTTCGACGCGCAATTGATCGATGGGGATGACGACCAGTTCGTTCGCCGCGTGGCTTTTGTGAGTGTAGCCGATGTAGAGCTTGCCTTCGTGCTCGATGGCGTAAGGGTAACTGAAGTCGGCTTTCGGGTCGGAGACTCCCGGCGTGCCCTCGAAGACCGACGTGCGAATGAGGAAGACCTTGCTGAAAACCGATTCGCCCGGTTTGCCCACAGCGATGGTCAAGGGGGAACGCGCTCCGCCGGTGTCGGCCGTCGTGGTGCAGACAAGATAGGGCTGGCCGGTGCTCAAACTGCCCGCGTAGGGTTTGCTCGTCGCCATGGGCAGGTTCGATGGTGCCGTTGGCGTCCACGTGCGGCCGTGGTCCTCGCTGATGGAGAGCAAGGCCAATGCCTTCTTGCCGTAGCGAGAGATGTTGAGGATGCGTTTGTCTTCGACGATGACGGTGGACTCGCCCCAGAGATTGCCCAGACCGGGCGCCGCAGGAATGACGATCAAGTCCCATTTGGTGAAGTCATCACCATGGCTGATGGCCACTGCGGGCAGGTTGCCATCCTTGCCGCCGATGCGGAACCCGGACATGATCCAGTTGCCATCGGCCATCATCAGCGGCTCCTGCATCGGCCAGAAGCCATCTTCAACAACGCTACCTTTCGTCTCCCATTTTCCGGACCTTTCGTTCAATAGATAAGCGCGCGTGTGAACTCGGTAGTAGGGTTGATCGTTCGCGAAAAAACCGCCCATGAACGCCCACAACTTGCCATGATGTGAGAGGAACACGCCGTGGCTTACGCCGAGATTACCCTCACCCGCATCCATCACGACGGTCGGCCCCCACGTCTTGCCTCCATCATCACTGACACGGACATGAGCCTCCTCGGTGGGCGTGTTTTCTGCGCCTTTGTTGTAGCCGTAGGACGCGTAGAGCTTGCCCTTATGCCATGCGAGGCCGACACCGAGCGTCCAGTTGCAGCCGTCGGTATCGGGCCGTTGCTTCTTGATCACATGAAACTCTGCGCCAGCCACCTGCGGCAGTTCGGCGGCTTTCGGGAGCTTTTGCGAGTCGTCCCAGAGCGGCCATCGGGCGGTCAGCCTTGGCACTTCGTGTGTGGTCGAAACAGGACGGTAACTCGCCCCGATCTCCTGTGCGGTCAATGCTCGTGGCTGTAACGAGAATTCGTCCACTGCGCCGTGAAACGCTTGACGCACGGTTTGCCTGTCCCAGATGCCGCCAAGTGTGATCGGAGCCGGTGTGGCGGCGATGGGCGTCTGAAGCTTCACCTCGCCCACAGGCTTTCCGTTCAGGAACAGCGTTGCTTTGCCTGAATCGGCCACCAAAGTTGCGAAATGCCATTTTCCGGCGACGAGCGGTTCGTCACAGGAAATCGTACTCCAGCCGTTCTGCCGCAGATGTGCTTTCAGTTTGCCGTCCGGCTCAATGGTGAGACTCCACTGTCGCTCGTTTCGCGAGTAACGATTCTTGCCGACCAGCATCTGCTGCTCACCAGCGAGATCGTAGGGATTGAACCACAACGAAACGGTGAAGGCGTCGCTGGCGAGGTCTGCGCTATCCTTGAGTTCAATCAGCGACTCGCCATCAAGCACCAGGCTCTGCCCGGAGGCCCCGGCGGCCGTCTTAGCAGCGCCACGCATGATCAATGTGTCATTGATGTCTTCCAGCGGCCAGTTCGCGGCCTGGATTTGCGATGTTTGCGATGTGAGGATCAAAAGCAGAAGAATCGAGTATTTCATGCGGACTGCCTGTTTGATGTGTCTTGAGGAATGGAGCGCCGGCCCCACCACGAGGCGAGCGCGGAACTGGTAATGGCGCTCCACGGGCCGAAGGTGGCAGCAGCGAGCGCAGCGGCGGGACTGTGCAGGACATTGAAGGCGAGGCCGGTGGCCATGCCGCCATTTTGCAGACCGACTTCGAGCGCCATCGTACGGCTGTCCCGTGTGTCAAGACCGAGGAGACGCGCCGCACCATAGCCGAGCGCGTAACCGGTGGCGTTGTGACAGGCGGATGCGGAGAGCAGCACGAAGCCAACCTTGAGCAAATCATCGCGCGACATCGCCACTGTGATCGCGACGATGACGGCGATGGAAAGCATGGCGAGCGGGGGTAGCAATCGCACGAGTCTGTCAGCCAGAAGCGGCAGGAAACGGCGGATCGCAAAGCCGATGGCGAGCGGGGCGATGATCATCTTCAAAATGGAAAGCATCATTGGCCCGATCTCAACTGGCACATACGACCCCGCGAGCCACTGCATGGCAAATGGTGTGACGAAGGGCGAGAGCAGTGTCGAGACGGCGGTCATGCTCACAGAGAGCGGCACATTCCCCTTCGCCAGATAGGTCATGACATTGGATGACACACCGCCGGGACAGGAGCCGATCAGGATCAGGCCCGCAGCGACTTCTTGTTCCAATCCAAAGAGCCGGGCAAAGACGAAGCCGCCCAGCGGCATGATGCTGTATTGCAGCACCGCGACAATCACGATCGCTCGCGGCGCGGAAAGCACACGAGTGAAATCCGCGAGTGTCAGCGTCATCCCCATGCACAGCAGGATGAACTGTACGAGCGGCGAGATGACCTGCTTCATCTCAAACCCACCCGGCGCAATGAACACCTGCGGAAACGTCAAGGCCGCTGAGCCGAATGCGAGCACGACAAAGGTGAACCCCAGCCCTTCCAGCCAACGCACGCGCCAAGCGGCCACGGCTAGCGCCGCGAACAGTGCAATCAACGGGATTCCAACGGAAGTGGCCATGAGTTGTCGACCTTATCGCCTTATGACAATTCATCCGACAGCTTCAGCACCGCTTCCAGCGCTGGTTTGATCTTCGCTTTTTGCGTCTCGGTAGCCGAACGCATCGGCATGCGAGGAAGGCCGGCGTCCACACCCTGCAGCGACTGCGCGTAGCGTATGCAGGCCGGCAGATTAAAGTGGTCCGTGGAATTCCAGAAACGCAGAATCGCCTCGTGCAGCCGCAGTGCGTTGACATGATCCCCTTTGGCCACCGCATCGCGCAGCAAGGCGGTGGCACGCGGGATTCCGGAAGGCGTGGCGGCGATGACCCCCGGTGTGCCGAGGCAGAACGACGGATACATCAGCGCATCCACTGCGCTGTAGATCCTGCGGTCCTTCGGCGCGTTGATCATGAGGTCGGCGAAAAGCTTCAAGTCACCCGCGCTCTGCTTGATGCCCATGACTCCCGGCACTTCATTCATGAGTCTGACGGTCAGTTCCGGCGAGAGATAGCACCAGTGCACCACGTTGTAGATAATCAGCGGCATGCCGGTCTCTTCGTGGATCACGCGGAAGTGCTCGATCATCATCTCGTCATCAGGGCGGAAGAGATAATGCACCGGCGTTATCTGGATGGCATCGACGCCGAGACCTTCGACCGCTTTGATTGAGCGAATGGCCTGTCGCGTGCTGTCCACGATCGCGCTGGCAATGAGTGGCATTTCCGGTGGCATCGCCGCGCGCGTCTCGCTCACGCAGGCACGGAGTTCGTCGGGCGATAGTGTCTGCCCCTCACCCGTGGAGCCGCCGACTGCGAGGCTGTCGGCCCGCTCGCGCACGAGGAACTCCACCTGGCTGCGAATGGATGTTGCCTGCAGTTCGCCATCAGCGGCGAAGGGCGTGGTCATCGGTGCGATGACGCCAAAAGGAGTTTTTTCGGGCATGATCATGATTGGCACTGGTAGTGGTGTGTTCGATTTGGCATAGTGGTGA
>ERZ890604.665-NODE-665-length-11240-cov-11.925525_pt1 | contig 11240 bp, 14 predicted proteins | sample MGYA00521097_ERZ890604 | MGnify/ENA primary metagenome ERZ890604 (study PRJEB32303, sample SAMEA104408625) | aquatic metagenome | biome: Brackish water; feature: Chemocline; material: water | place: Baltic Sea | collected 2014-10-26T21:54:00 | depth 120 m ... | reverse complement strand
TTATAAGACATTATTTAAGGCGGTAAATAACAGGGTATTAAAAAGTATACTTTTTAAGATAAAGAATCACTGTGCTGAAAATTGACGGACTCGCTATATATGCTAATATTGGCATAATTATAGCTTTAATCCGATTGTTTCAGAATGAAAATTGAATTACCTAAGCCACTTATCTGGGTCGGAACATCTAAAAAAGACCTGATAGGGTTTCCAGAGGATGTGAAGCAGGTAATGGGATATGCCATTTATTTGGCCCAAAAAGGAGAGAAGCATCAGGATTCAAAACCACTAAAAGGATTCGGTGGAGCCAAAACATTAGAAGTGGTAGAGAGCCATAAAGGGGATACTTATCGAGCTGTTTATACAGTGAAATTTGAAGGTGTTGTTTATGTGCTCCATTGCTTCCAAAAAAAATCTAAACATGGCATAGCAACGCCAAAGCCCGATATCGACTTGATAAAACAGCGATTAAAAGATGCTGAAAACTTATATAGAAGCAGTAACAGGTGAATAAAAAATGACTATTCAACATGAAAATAGTGGTGGAAATGTGTTTGCTGATATTGGTGTATCCGAACCAGCTGAAGCACTTGCAAAAGCTGAATTAGCTCGCCGTATATCCAGCATAATAAAACATCGGCATTTAAAACAAACTGATGCGGCAAAGTTATTAAAGATTGATCAACCTAAAGTTTCTAAATTGGCTAGGGGACAGCTTAAAGATTTTTCCATTGAAAGGTTGATGTCATTTTTAATGCTGCTGGATCGGGATATTGAGATTGTGATTAGAAAGCGTCCTCGTACTCGTGAGGATAGTCATATAGCGGTCTCAGCTGCCTGATGTAAGCACCACCCAAAACCCGCAGCTATTTGCCGCATAATTAAAATAGTCAGGGAAGGTGTAATTGTCGTCCAAAGCAGTTGTAAGTGCCAAAAAGTTCTAGATACGATGTGAAGCATTTTTATAGGCTTCTTCACGCTCTCGCTTACCAATTGCCACCACCAGCACCAACGAGACGCTGATCCTGCACCTGGTAGGTCAGCCGATAGCCAGAGCTGCGTAGTTTTATTTTATAACAATCGGGCAACTCTCGAAGTCGATTAAGTGGTTGGTCGCTAGGGATGATCAAAAGAGTTGAAACTGCTTATAGCTACTTTTCGTACCGTTGGACTTCAACCCCCCCCATTAGAAACTGAAATCATTTTGATACGACTAGGCACACATAATCAGTTATTCAAGTAAGTATCATTGGGATTATTGCAAACATAAAAAACTCCCATATCACCAAAGCAGGTATAACCATCGACAACATCCCTGCAACCTGCAGTTGATACTGTCATCGGTTGGTCATAGGCTTCTGTTGCTGCTTCAATGATAGCTGTCAGGAAATTTAATAACTTTTTAGCTTCAGTCGGTAGGTCGTCTGCTACCTTATCGCCGTTCATAAAATGCCGGATGTTCGTAATCATTGCCATATTAAAACACAACTAATCTTGGATATCTTTTTGTCATTACTTCCCAGAAACCACTACTAAAATTCATGACTACCACCAGTGTCCAGTCATCAGGAACAGTGTTAACAACAGCTTCAACCATCATTTCACCAACATCTGCTTTGCTTCCTTCAGCGATTTTGAAAATAGCGGGATAAACTCGCCTACCCGATTATGTGTTGTCATTATATTTTGGCCAACGATTGTAACCAACATCAGGATTATTTGATTGGTGTGACTTTATGTACTCTACTTCTTTAGCCGCCAGTTCTGACTCTGAGCATGAATCAGATTCCCAGAGTATTTGTTTCCTTACCGTGTAGTCCTTCCGCTCCTCTTCGGACAAGCTTTCAAAGTCGGCATTTACAACCTCAATGTTCGGGCTTCCAAAATATCGATAGCTTCCGTAGCTATCCTTACCTATATAGATTTTTCCGGTTGGATAAGTAATTTTATATATCTGCTTCATTAATCCCTTTTACACATAACAGCTTCTTCGAAGGATGCCTGTAAAGTAGGCACTATAGTTTTCATTTTGATGAATGACGATAGGTTTCCATTAGGCTTAATAGAAACTTTTATAGCTTCATCGAATAATTCCTGAACATCATATTTAGAATCGTCCGAGTGCATTTTTATACGTGTTGAAGTTGCTTAAGCTGCGTACCATCAGAATTAACCCATGCCGTAAGTCCATTTGCGCTACCGCCATGAATCGTAGCCGCAGCAGCGCTAGGGCTAGAAAACTCAACATTTTTTGTAAAAACGTAAGCACCATTTTCGTTGATTAGCGTACCTTCTTCTATAAGCTTATTTCGTTGCACTAACACACTCGGCCACTTCTTGGCTGAGCCTCTTTCTTCGAGAGCTGCCTGTGAACCCTTAAGAACAACGATGCCGTTTGGGGTTAAATAGCCAGATGCTTTTAATTCCTTTATGTTGCAACTGAGTAGCTCTTCTACTTTCTCTTCTTCTGTTATCGAAGATGTTGGAACAAACGCTTCAACCCCAAGCACTGGTAATACCTGTAGCATTTTTTCCAAGAAAACCTCCATATCTTCACGGTCTGACTCTGGTAGCTTTGCCCCACTTCCTTGGTTGTTCATTACAACAGCTCGCTCTATAGTGCGAGCAATATCAATAAGACGCCCTTCAATGTATTTGATATGTGCTTTTGTTAAATTCTCGTCTTTTGTGATGAAGAATGTAATGTTGTTCCAAAAGTCTTTTGATAGATGGCTTTTTACTCTATCCCGAACACACTCAGCTTCACCAATATAAATTGCGCTTTTATTTGTTTCGGGGTTAATGCCGGTTAGAAAATAAACACCTGAACTCAATGACTCCTCTCTAGCAAGAACTTTATCAAACTCACTTCTTGGGCCTGATACAGCTTTCCCAGTCCAGTTTGATAGCTCGGCAGTACGAAGTCTTTTGGGGTCGCCGTATGCCAGAAATATTTTTAGTGTTGCTGTTGGCACATTATTTCCTTACTTATGGCGCGGGTTGTTCGACTGGAATTTAAGGATAAATACGGCTTCATTTGTATTGATTTCCTTTTAGTCACTCGATGCCACCAGTCCAAAAAGCATTCCAGATTCTATCGACTTGACTCTTTAGTTCGCCGGTTATCATATTTTGTTGGTTATTCCCTTGTTGTGAAGCTATTTCATATGTCTTGCTAGACTCGTACTGGAATCTAACCTGTGTGCAGTCTGAAGTCGATAGTAATTTCATCGCCATTTCGACCTGATTTGACTGGCGTTCACCTTCAGCCATTCCTTGCACTCATGATGCTTCATAGCTGTACCAACCCCTGCTTATAACCCTGCCAAACAGAACCATTCGTATCTGAACATTGCTTATAAGCCCAATTAGCAACTGAAACAGAAGTATCAAGGTCATAAGCCAATTGTTGACTATCGAAGTACTCTATCAGCATCTCACCTGATTCATCATTCCTATGTTCCCACTTCGATAAGAATTGTTTAGAAGCAAGATAGTCACTCTTATCACCATTACACGATTTATGCGCTAAAACGAAGTTATGTCCAAGATCAACCGAGTATCTTGACCACGGTATAAAATGGTCTACCTCTGATTCCCTTTTCATCTGCTTATCGCAATAGAAGCAATGGTTACGCTGTTCTTCTCTCAAGATTGGTACATATGGCTTCAGATTTGACCGCTTTGACTCAAATAGAAACGCTTCAAGATTCACGTTCTGACCGAGAATACTCTGATTCTTTGATGCTTTCTGAATCCATCGTATCCAAGCACTGTGCAGCATATCGGTGATCTGACCATAGAACTTCCTGAAGCAATAGCAGATACCTTCGTTCAACGTTATGGTCGATCCTTTTCCAACCTGCGGATAGAGGAAATTATTAGTCATATCACTAACAGTTTGAAGTTTCCAAAGTGGCATAACCTGTATCACCCTTGCCACTTCCTTGGTTAGTGCTTCATACCTTTGATGCGACTTGATGACTGATAATCGGGTGTCGATTGTTCTCAATGTATGTATACGATTGATGATACCTGCTTGATTTCCATTGTTCTGAAACAGGACATCATTCTCACTTCCATTGGGGAAGGTTGATGACTGTGACCAGTACAAATCGATAAACTTAACAGCTAGTTCCGACGTCGTTATTGGTAATAGGGAATCATCATCTAATCCCTTCTCGACACATACATCAGCAATCGAGTGCAGCAGTGCTAACTTATAGGTTGAAGAAAAGCTACCTTCTTTAAGAATCTTTTGTATATTCTGTAGAAACCATATCTGAAATTCAGGTGAGGGCTGCATAATCGTTTAGTACTGCTGTTTATCAGGGATGACACCACGTACACCACCGCGTGGATTAGCGATATCACCAGTTCTTCGTGGTATCAAATGTATGTGGCAGTGAAATACTGTCTGGCCTGCTGACTCACCATTGTTCGTGCCGACATTGAATCCATCAACTGAAAGGTCTTGATGCTGTATTTGCTCTCGCATTTCAACCAGCAAAATATGACTGGCACTACGTTCTTCTGGTGTCAGGTCAAAATAGGTTGCTGCATGTCTTTTGGGAATTACCAGACAGTGATACTCGGTAACAGGAAATCCGTCATAGATAGTGTAAGCGAGATCGTTCTCAGATATCACTCGACTACTCGCCATATTGCAGAATAGGCAAGACATCAAGGTAAAACAGCCGCTTCATGATCTTCAATAAAACACTGAACAGCATTCAGATACTGCTGACGACGTTCAAAGTAATTCTCAGTACCATCTTGACCATCTTCCTTAAAGCGCACTGCGGCACTCAGGATAGCCACAAATACATCACTGGATTCGAATGATGACCGTTCTATAACTTGCTGCATGGCTTCGGCTACTTCTCGATAGAAAACGTGCTTGTTCTGGTAATCGAGATAGGCTTTCATTGTAAATCTAAGCTGTATCATCACCCACGAAATCTGCTTAGCAAGGGTGACGTCGCCGTTGGTTGATACCTGAAGAAATTCATTATCAAGATCAATCCGGAAATCCGGCAACACAGCAACATTAGCACCGACCCAGTAGTCAGCGGAACCGGCACCATACTTTTCGATATGATTCATTAATTTTTGCAGAGATTCATCGCAGGAATCTAATGGGTGTCGGTCGTGGATCAGATGTTTGTTTAGTTCGGGTAGTGCTTTCTTCAGTTCGGATACCAATTGAAATAACATGTCGGGATATAGCAGGTCGGTGACTCGTGATACTTCCTGCTTCATGAACTCTGATATCTCGGATTCGTTACCAGCGAATTCCTGTAGCGTAGTATTTGGAATGATCCCATCAATCTTCCTGAGAATACTCTGGCTGATTGCAGGTTCTTGACACCTGATCTCGACGACAAATGATATGCCGATGGCCGGATAGACTGTCTTGTGCAACCTGTGACTAAGGGCTTGCTTAGTCTGTGAATGGATTATTTGACGATATTTTTGCGGCAATACAAATCACCTCCATGAATAGTGTCGAGATTATATCAGCTAAGATTACAAAGTGATGTGAACCATACCGACAAACTGGTGGGTGAGTGCTGTAGCCGTCTTTAAGACTGTATGTAACTCGTTGGTAGTGCTGGGCTGCAAGGTATTAAGATCGACGTCTACGAGTAAATCCAATACCAACGAGACCTAAACCAAATAGTGCGATGATTGAGGGTTCGGGAACACTAACAATACTAACATCATCCAACAGGTTGCCCGTTGTGTCGTCAATAAGGTCTAAAGAAGTAAACCGCAATGTCGACATACTACCTGTTGCCTCAAATAGGTAGGTAAAATTAGTCCAGGTCCCAAATTCATGAGAATCAATAGCATAATCTAAGGCCAGGTCATCCAGTTGGCCGTTCCCATCTAAAGTTCCCACGGAGACCGAAAACTCCTCCGTGGAATTTTGGCGTTTGCGCCCTGCAAATGATAGTTCGTACTGCTGACCCACAACGGTGGAAAAAGATTGGGAAATACTAAATGCTCCACTGCCGGTTCCTGGGTGTCCGTTCAACTCTAAAACATTAAGACCTTCGTAGGCATCAACTATAAAATTATTTGTCCAAATTTCCATGTTACGACTAGCATCCCACTCTGGAATTGAAGAGTATATCTGCCAGGTGGAAGCAGAACCGTAGTTACCAATAGCGTTGCTGCCGCTGACATCCTCGAAACTACCATTCTGAATTAAGTTAGCCTGAACCCCTGTAGTAAAAATTACTGCCAGGAAAATTACACTAGCCAATTTGTTGCTAATTTTCATCTTAAAATGTCCAATACACCGAGTTATTAAAAAAGTAAAATATTTAAAAGGCCACACACCGCAGATAGAATTCCCTGTGTCTGACGTGAGAAGAATATAGCCGATGAAGGATACGGATTCTGTGGCAGGGTTATCAATACGGATAATTGGTACGAGAGTCAGTAACCCGCAAAATTATGACGGATATGCAGATCAATTTAATAGTTATTGCGAAATCGGAATAGACGCGAATGTCCGCATCGTGCCGATAGCGAATATTTTTTTTATAAATACCAATGACGGCTATGTCAACAAAGCTGGCGTTGAGGTGCCGACAAATAAAATTATTAGGCAAACCTATTTTTAGTCATTTCGCTATTTGATACTATAGTATCTTAAAGTCAGGGTATCGTTCGCCACCGAGTGAGATGCTATAGGATCAGCTCGTACCTCTACCGAGCTTGCGCCCGAACATCGGCCAATCGACCTTCAAGATCTATAATGTTTTTCTTAATTAACTGAGCCCTATCGGCTTGCTCTGGTAAATATTTTATCCGGTGAAGCTGATCACTTAAACTTACAATCGCCAGTACTACCTTGGCTGCATCAATAGCCAGGTCGAGGTTTGCTAATAAATGTTCGATACTGTCTGGTTTTGATAATATTTGAGTCTCAGGCATGATCCATTCCTTGGTTAACCGAGGTTAATACTGTACCGATTCAAATAAATTATCGATATGGCATATGGCGCGAGTTGTTGTAGGAATTGGACTACAGAGAATATGACTTTGACTCTTCATTCACTTATAAATGAATTGGCATTACCCTGAATTGACTTGATTCGTTGGTTTTGCTGCTTCTCCCAGTCACTAACAGGATCTGAGTTATTCCAGGCATCAAACATTCGCTTTTGAGACTTCGATAACTTGGGGTTTTGTGTGAAACGCCTCCAAAAGTACCAATAGGAAATCATGGTTTAGCGACATAGCTATCCGCGCTGACCACTTTCACATGTGAATATTACGAATAATTTCATCCAGATCCGGCATACTGAGTTCACTTCCAAATTCATAGCGTCCAAACAAATTAATGTGCCTCCATGCCACTGGCGACAATCGTTTGACTAGCTCGACATCTTTATGCCTACCCTCTGCTTCCAAACGTACCAGCAATTTGGAAAGCATTTGAGCGTTGTAGTAGATAATCGCATTGGTGATCAACCGGCTACAATCATTTTCAATGACAATATCATATTCTGTTGTGCCCTTGAATCTACCGCCATTGGGATGAGTGATAGCCCTCTGCAACTGATGGTAGGCTTCTCCTCGATTGAGGGAACGCTGAATATTTCGTCTAAAGGTCTGGTCATCTATGTATTTCAGTACATGAAGGCTCATGTAAATATTATCCATTTCCCACAAGGCTTTCTTGGTACGGTTGCGCCTAGCATAGGAACTGAGCTTCCGAACAATGGTGCTTTGGTTTGCGCTTTTCAGAGCCATTGATGCAAATATACGCTGTATGTTGTCAGCCTCAGTAAGAATCAAATCTTCATTAACAAGCCGTGATGGTTTGATCACGTAGTCTGGCGGATATTGATTCGCAGAGTTAAAACTGACCAACTTAGTAGCCTTGCGGTTAATGCGAGTGTATCGCGGCGCCCAGGTGCGGCCAAATGTCTCAAGCAAAACATAGTTCACCTGGTTGGTGCCTGCCATATCCACAGAAATGACATCGGGATCTACCTCCGAGGTGTTATTGAATATAATATCGAAGGCGTAATGGCTCTCATGTTCATTGGCGCCGATCAATTTGGCGTTAACAGGAACATGATTGACGACAAGGGAGTAGTTCACAAGGCCCTTGCTTAGCCCGAAATATTTTGTCGAGTAGCGGGCTTTAAAAGTCGATCTCTGAGCTTCAAGTTTCTGTCCATCGGCGCTGCCATGGAGTGAACCGACATCCAGATTGTAATGCTGAAATATAGGGAGCTTGGCTGTGGCATTGGCAATCAAATCGTTAGCTTTTCGAGTGTTTTCCAAGCGAAGGTGATTTTTGGAAGTTGTACGAAGCAGGTGTGATTTAATGTCGGAGATGTCGGCCATATTGGATAGACCTATTCGCTCTCCATAGGAAATTATGCAAGCGAGAATATTGGTTCGATTCGCCTGACCTTTAGTGTAACGAGGTTGGATGTGCTCAAAAACATCCAGAAAACTGGATTGCTCGTTGACATACTGTAAAACATTAATAATACCAACTTGGGGCAGTTGTTCGTAAAACGAATTGTTAACAGTGTCTTCTTGTTTTTTGTAGGGAAGCTTCCAGCTGATTTCATCGTCCTTTTGGGTGAGCTTCAAGTGAGGGTTATTTCCCTTCAAGATATTATTATTGACCTCGTGGTAGCGCTGTTCAAGTTGTACCTTCAAATCGGACAGGCGCTTTGCAATTGGAGTATTGAGGATGGGATACTCCAGTGCCTCCAGCATCGACCGCTTAGTTTTCAGGTCTTCTTTAGTGATCAGATCTTCATCGAAGCTTTTATAGCGCGTGCTGGCGCTGTAATAAATATCGCCAGCCTCCAAACCATTTTTGAGCTTCTGATAAACAAAAAACTCATAATGTGATGGGTGCGTTAATAATGACCTTAAATTGCTTGGAATCAACGGGGTAAGCTGCGCTTCCAGCAACGCCGATAATGGTTTTCCGGATTGTAAATTGGTCTTCAAGCTTCCCACAATATCTATAAGAGGGTCATTCTCCAGCGTACTCTTAAACTCGATGACCAAAAATAGAGGTCTAATATTTAGAGCTATCTTACGGGAGTTCTTCTGGATATAGGCCCATTCGTAATATTGGCGATTTAGTTTTTCTCCGGACAAATAATTCACTACCTGTTGTATATGTTCTTCATCGACTATTTCAAAAACACGTTGCTTAATTTCTCGAAAAGGAAGTTGGTCGTCAATTGAATCATCAACAAAAAACCGTACAAGTTTACTAGCCTGACTCAATTGTTCGCGGTTTTTGGAATGGTAGTCTGTAAGCTGTTGTTGACCAGCTTTGCTGGATTCTTGCCCTGTCATGGTGACTTGGTGGTTGAAGCTGACGATCAAGTTATCGCTTATCTGTTCAAAGCATTGGACGACATAACACAGTAAGTAGAGCTGTCCCTGATGTTCTGGCATATTCTGTAGTCGGTGTACTGGGTAATACTCAGCAAGAGAAGCGTAGTAGCGGATATTTTCGTTAGAAATACCTAGGGTTGGAAGAAAACGGTGTGAAAATTCATAAAGTGTCTGAATGGAGCCGTGCTTTTCAATTTCCTGTCGTATTTCTTTCAGGCGAAAATCCTTGGCGCGTTTTTTGAGTGCAGTAAGCTGATAGAAGGAGTCGCCTACTGTAAGAAGTGTAGTGAGGGCATTTTTAATGTCCTCGGTAACACCAAAGCTGATACTGGCATTAAGCCTTTTCTGCTCTTCGCTGATAGTGACACCAATGATTTTTTGCAAAGTGCTGTATCCAGGAACGGTGATTCTCTCTGTGTCTAAGATTCGCAAGAGTTCCGTGAGTAAAAATCGAGGTTGTACGTGGATTTTGGCAAGTTGCTCCGCTTTACCCATAAGCATTCGTTGCTGAGGCTGGCCGAAACGCTGAAAGTTATGGCATTGCAATATGATTCTCTGCTGTGCCAGCCGCGTATTTTTGCTGGGTTTACTGTCGGGAGTGCTCTCGCCCAAGAAATAACGCTTCATTAGGTAATCACAATCCATCCCCGCGTCACTCCAAGGGAAAACAAAAAACTGATGGGAAGCCTTGAAGTACCCCAGCTGAAGCAAGAACAGCAACATAGACCCGATTTGACGAAATGACTCAAAGATTAGTGTCTCGTCAGGATCAAGGGAAAAGTAAAACTCGCGCTCTTCGTCAGAGAAATTGGGAACGGCGAATAGCGCTCGCACCTCATCCTGGCTTAAAATCGTTAAACGCTTGGTGCTTTTTGGCATATCATTGCCTTATTGAAAACGAGCGTTTTTGAGAAGAAATACATTACGTAGTGAAATATGTAAAATAGCCGTATTCACATTATCAAAAACCATTCTTGAAATGTACTTATCGAATGATTACCATTAGACGAGTTTTGAGAAAATAGTGAGTATGTATATGTTGAATGAACCCTTTCCATCACCTGAGATCATCGGACAATTCCGCCAGTTCGGTGAACTCGGCCCTGCATACAGAATAATGGCTCCGATTCGACCATTGGATAAAAACGATTGGCTACTGCTAATTCAGATTCCTGAGACAGGAGAGGAAGTTGAATACAAATACTCGAATGTTCAAAATGACCCAAAGGCACACTGATGTTTGCAGTCGCATTCGATCTTGTCGTAGCAGAAACTGAAAAGCACCATCCTAAAAGTGTACCTCAAGCCTATACAGACATTGGTTCTACCTTAGCCGAATTTGATTTTAATCGAGTACAGGGAAGCCTGTATGTGTGTGAAAACGAAGATATGGCTAACCTATTTCGCGCTATTACAAAATTAAAAGCATTGCATTGGTTTCCTGATTCGGTCAGAGATATACGGGCATTTCGAGTAGAGCAATGGTCTGATTTCACATCCATGATCAAGGAATAGTTGGATGAACATAGGTTACGCTCGGGTATCCACCAAAGATCAAAATTTAGCGTTGCAATTAGAAGCGCTAAATAACGGCGGCTGTGAAAAAATCTATAAAGATAAAGTCAGCGGAACAAAAGCGACAAGAGAAGGACTCACCCTAGCATTGGAAGTTTTGCGTAAAGAGGATAGCTTAGTCGTATGGAAGCTGGATCGTCTTGGCCGAAATGTAAAAGATTTAGTAACATTGGTTGGCGAATTAGAGCAGCGTGGCGTTCATTTTAAGAGCTTAACTGACAATATTGATACATCTACGCCTGCTGGACGCTTCTTTTTTCATGTTATGG
>ERZ890604.662-NODE-662-length-11255-cov-9.051875_pt1 | contig 11255 bp, 8 predicted proteins | sample MGYA00521097_ERZ890604 | MGnify/ENA primary metagenome ERZ890604 (study PRJEB32303, sample SAMEA104408625) | aquatic metagenome | biome: Brackish water; feature: Chemocline; material: water | place: Baltic Sea | collected 2014-10-26T21:54:00 | depth 120 m ... | reverse complement strand
CACCCTATCCTACACTCTTTCCCTACACGACGCTCTTCCGATCTACCCACGTCAGCGGCTGGAAGAACTAGGTACTGCGTATGCTAATGCTACGGCGGGTAAATTTACCGCTGAGAAAAAGTCTGTTCCAGATCAAGTTCAGGGATTACGTGCAGCGGAGCTTGAAAAACTTATAAATGATATAAAGAAGGGTTTTACTACCGACTCTACTAACGCTCGTATATATAGCATGGAGTCTATGCTTGATGAGCAGCTGCATCCCGGTGTAATCGGCGCTCTACGGAATGGTGACATTAAGTTGGCGCTTCGTGCGCTAGAGCGTACCGCTGCTGATCCGATCATTGCTAGCTTAGCTAGACGGTTAATTCCTTTTATCGGTGACCTGAAGATTGTGTTTAAGAACGGTGTGACCTTTGCTGGTCAACCTGCACTTGGTATATACGACGGCGCAACGAACACTGCTACGCTAAACGACAATATGCCAATATCAGCTAATACCCTACTGCACGAGATAGCCCACGCGTCAACCGCTACGGAGATTGCAAAGCCGAATAGCCCTGTTAGGGCGCAACTCGAGGAACTACTTAACGATGTACGCGAGCGGTTGATTGAAGAAGGTCAAGTTGTACCTGCAAACGTAGATGAGTTTATAGCTGAGTCGATGTCTAACCCAGCCTTTAGAAAAGCTATGGCACGTATTCATCCTAAAGGTAAAACTCTAAGCGCGTTAGATCGTTTCCTTAATACCGTGGGGAACTTCCTACGGCGTATAATTGCGCTACCAACTAAAGACATTAACACTGCAATGGATGTTGCCGACACAGCAATTAATTCTATTCTTGCGCCATCTGCGGCTTCTCGTGACGTAGGGATCATGCCTCGGCTATCTACTCCACAAGGCGTAAAAAATATTATCAGTAATTTAGGAGCTATAGCTGATTCGTTTGTACCTATGGATGCGAAGGCAAAACAAAGATACGCAGACGACTTTAAAGGTTGGCTCAATGGGGCTAGTGATGTGACCAAGAACGTACTGTTAGGGCTGTCTAACTTTCATATACTTACAGATGTAGCCGTTAAGTATAATATTATAGGGGCGTTTGACCTTGGTAAAGTTATGCGGGAATTAGGTTCCTCGTCTATGCAGTCTGACCAAGAAGTAGATGGGGTGCTAATAATAGCCCAGACATGGGTTAAGAAGAACCCTCAAATGAAAGCTACGTTTGATAGAATCGTTACACAAAGCACAATCTGGGGGGTTCTCCCCGGAAAATCTAGAGACCAAGCGGTTCTAGCCTATGGTAAGGATAAGAAAAAGTTTGCAAAGTGGGAACAACTTAACAAAGAATGGAATAAAAATTTAAATAAAGAAGGTAGAGAACTCTACAATCTTATGCGGAGTTTGTATGAAAAGCAGTACAACAAGCTGCGTGACGCTATCTTTGCAAAGATTGACTACGCTACCGCAGGTAATCCTGAACTTGCAAAACGTCTTAAACTTGGCCTGTTTGCAAAACTGTTTCAGAAAAACACTATGGAACCCTATTTCCCTCTAGCACGTCGTGGACGTTACTGGATAGAGTACAACGCTAGAACTGAAAATGGGATCGAGGTAGTTAAAGAGTCGTTTGCAAAACCAATGGAGCGGGATCGTGCTATGGCTGACCTGCAGGCAGAAGCCGCTCTTCCCGGAAACCCTTCGAATCTAAGCTTGAATAGAGATGGTACTATTGAGGGTCTTACAAAATATAACGGTAACGACATTTTTAGCAAATCAAATGCGCCCGATGCGCAATTTGTACAAGAGATCGTCAAGCTTGTTAAAGCTAAAGCAGCAATGTCTTCAGACCCTAAAATAAAAGATCGTAGTGCGCAGCTAGAGGAAGAAATTGTAAACTTGTTTATTGACGCTCTTCCAGAAACTTCGTTCTTTAGGTCACTACAACGCCGCAAAAATACTCCCGGTTATATCGAAGATTCTATAGATGCCATGCGGGTAAAGGGGTATTCACTCGGTCGCCAAGCTGCACGGTATAAGAAATCTATTGAGATGCGCTCCATTGTTGATGGTCTAAAATCACAGCTACGTTATAATGCAGACGAGACTAAAGCCTCGGTAATCCGGGAACTAATCGAACGAGCAAACATGGTTATGTATCCAACAACGGGTGGTTTCGAACGTGCATACCAAGCGGCTAACCGCACTGCGTTTTTGTACACTCTTGGGTTTAACGCATCGTCTGCCATCGTCAACTTGTCGTCTATCCCAATCGTAGTACTTCCTTATTTGGCTGGTAGGTATGGGTACGCTAAAACTGCAAAAGCTATGCAGGCGGCTACTGGGCTATATATGGGCAGCGGGTTTAACCGCGAAGTTAATCTGCCCACAGAGTTTATGGGTAACATTACTACTAATGTACGTACCGCACCTTCTATTGATAACTACTTCGTACTTGATGCTGCAGGTAAGTTTACGCTGCGTACAGATATAGAGTTACATGTAGACCCCGTTAAAGCTGCAGCTAAAAGAAAAGCGCTTACAGACATTATCCCGCTACTTGAGATGTCTATGCGGGAAGGACAACTGAACCGCTCTATCTTCTATGATGCAGCAGGTCTTGAAGATATGGGCCGTGCGCGGAGTATGAGCGATAAAATTCAAGCCGCCGCAGGCTCTATGTTCCATCAGGTAGAACGCTTTAACAGGCAGGTTACGTTGGTCGCCGCGTATAATCTAGAAATGGAAAAGTTAGCGGCTAATACACAAATGTCCCTTGAGGAAAAACAAACAGCCGCTGCTGAAAAAGCTATATACCAAGCTACCGAAAGTGGTGGTGGAGCTACTATGGATATGGCTCCTCGTTACGCGCAGCAGGGTTTTACCCGTGTTGCCCTCATGTTTAAAAACTACGGTATGACCATTGCGTATATGCAGATAAAGATGATTAAGCAGCTTGCCCAAAATATTGCTCCGGGGAATGATGCTGAATCTAAGGCGCTTCGTAATATGGCTATGAAGCAACTTCTAGGGTTGAACTTATCTGCGGGTCTACTCGCAGGCGTAGGCGGGATGCCAATCTACGGTGTATTAAGTACTATGGCAGACCTCCTGCTACTAGACGATGACGAGGAAGATGCCGACATGGTTACCCGTCGCTTCCTTACAGAGGGCTGGTATAAAGGGTGGATAACAGAACTTACAGGTATGGACTTTGCTGCCCGTGTAGGTCTAAACGATCTACTATTCCGGTCAAATCGGTACAACAATAATCCTTCAGAAGCTGACGTGCTTATGCAGCAAATCGGTGGCCCTGCATGGAGTACTGGTACTCAAATATGGGGTGGTCTAACTGAGTTCGCTACAGGTAAATCGGCTTCGGGTGGTCCCGGAGATCGTATGCGTGGCTTAGAAAACATGATGCCTGCATCTGTACGTAACGTTCTTAAAACTGGGCGCTTTGCCTACGATGGTATGGAAGCAACAACACGACGTCGTGATCCCATCATTGACGATATGTCCTTCAACCAACTTATGGGGCAGTTCTTTGGTTTTACTCCTGCCGAACTATCTCTGCAACAGGAGATCAACTCACAGCTAACTCGTATTAACACTACACTAGGGCAGCGCCGTACAAATCTTATGCGTCGGTACTACGCCGCTGTACGCTTCCAAGATACGGGGGGCATGCAAGAGATCGCGCAAGAGATACAAGATTTCAATAGTGATGTCGGCACTCGCTACCCTAAAGCTATACTTAACGGTGAAAACTTACGGAAGTCGCTAACGCAGAACGTACGGACGACTGCCAAGATGCACAACGGGATAACACTCAATCCGTTGTTTGAAAATGAGCTACGTTTTCTTGCGCAGCTGTACAACCAATAAAAAACCCCCGCCGAAGCGGGGGAGTATGAGGAGAACAACAGTGTCAGGCGGTGCCACTGCTTCCCATATGGTATCATATGATCCTCCACACTCGCAAGCCTAAAGCACCCTCATGGGTGGTGATTTTAATGTCCGTAGTTATCCGCTGACGTTCGGTGATGTCCGTTATCTGCTTCTTCCCACGCTCAAAATTAAGACACGGGACGAAGACAGACATGCCCGGAAGTAGAAGACTCCAGTCGATAATTATTGTAACGCCGTCAGGGTTGATATGATCTACCTTACGAACCGACATCTTTCCCCTCTACCGTAAAGTCTATGACCAAGACATCCGCTGGGGGTAGGTTCATGTGCGTTCCCTTGCTCAAACGAATTTTAGTCTTCTTGGCATTCATATTCTTGGTAAGTTCTTCCACTACACTGCTGTAGTTAACTTGCTGTAGCCCACACCATTCTTTAAAAGGTTTTGGCAGTATATACAGTTTCTTGGTGTCGGTTTCGTAACGCGCAAGTAGCTGCCCTTTTGGCTGTGACTCTGGGACAATTAACGAATCCACCCCATTGCTATGTGAGCCGCGTAAGTCTTGCGTAGACTTGATCCAGAGGATGTTCTGCCATTTCTCGTGGATGTAGTCATTCAGCACTTGGTCGATAGGTGCAGTCAAATCGGCGCTGTACGCCATGTTGGGCTTTAAGACTTGGTTAACTACGAACGGGGTCAACACTTTCATATCAAAGTCTAGTAGGCCGATACGGTTGGCGATAATCCCTGCGGTAACAGAACAAGCTACGAAGGCAGACCAGAAACGATTCTCAGGCCCAAGCCCTGCTGCGGTGTCGATCTTGATCTGTACGTTATGTAGTAGTTCAACTACTTCTTCTTTATTGTTCATAACGTACTGAACGAACAGTGGGCCAGCGTGACCGTAGTTTTCCATAACCATTGTCGTAAACAAATCGGTCTTCTGCTTATCTATGCTGCCTTTAAAGATACGGTCCGCACGAACTTCTAGAACCCGCATAGCTTCTGCACGGGGCATAGACTTGGACATACTGACGGTCTCGATAAGACTTACGTTCGCACTGGTTGTGCATAGCAGTCCCCATGGTCTACCACGTAGGCGCTCTGTATTAGCGCCGCTAGACATACGGTTCTTCTGACGGCCACCTGTCATCTGGTATGCTAGGTCAGACATCTCCATAGGCTTCATATTTGTGATCTCGTCGAACGCAGCGGGTATATTACAGTAGACTTCTGCGCGGTGCATCTTTGAGTTATACGTATCCTGTTTGTGCAGGATCAGACCATCTGGGTCTCCCCATGCTGTTAGTGACGCATACTGTGTAGTCGTTTTGCCGAAACCGGAGTCTTTGCTGTGTATGTGCATCATAGCAGCTTTTACTGGCATGAAGTGCATAAGCACGGAACCTAGGCCCGAAAGCGCTATTAGTTGGTGTAACTCAAACCCCGGAGTGTTGTAGAAAGACATAGCTTCCTTCCACTTCTCTAGAGTACCTCGGGGCTTAAATACATCGACTAATCCAAGCGTTGTCGATGAGGGGGCATTGTATTCGATACGGTCTTTAAAAATAAGTTGTGCTCCAAGAACAAACGCAGAGCAATCCTTATCTACCCAGCCAAATTGGCGGTGGGCTTCATCCGCTGAAGTAGTAGCCTGTAGTTCGTTAATCCATTGTGTCGTGTACGCCATTATGTCATCCATCCTCATTATAGCTACGCCTTCCTTGGCCATAGCTTTCCTAAATTCTTCTTTCGAAGTTACTGCAGTTAGGGCTATGGTAAACTCCCGCACCCCGTCTTTTGGTAGGTGCAAACGCATCACTACCATCTCGCCCAGTTCTGGGTCTTTTATACGGTTAACTACATAGATATCGTTATGATATACTAGGCGCTCATCCGGATTACCGTCTTTATCTTTCGTGCGGTAATAGACGCCCCCATTCGCACCACGAAAATATGGTGCTGGGTATTTCGGAATAGTGTATTTCTTAGTTGGTGCGTTCGGCACCGACAGACTTGGTGCCTCTACTTCAACGATGTTATCTTCTTCGGTGGCCTCGGCGATGTGTCTAGCTATCGCTAACGGGTTTTTAATTTGCCCATACAGCGGACACTTGTCGCATACTCCGGGCCGACTGCTGTCAAACTTAACGCAGCTATATGGCCCCTTGATCGCCTCTAGCTTCTCAAACATGGACTCTTCGCTGTAGGTCGGGTGGCCCTCGGACATGAGGTATGAACCCTTTAACCCATCTGAACAGAACTTAGAGATAGACAGCCCTGCTCGCCAGATAGGTTCGCTACGTTCCATAGGTTCGGTTATAATCAAACGTATCTGCTCACAGCCTTTCCCTGCGTTAGTCCGTTGGAGTAACTGCTTGAAAGAGTTTTCTGTGTTGCTCAAGATGTTATTTTGCACAGCGCTAAATTCACGGGCTACCGCAGCGGAAACTGGCTTCAAAATCGCAGCCATGTCCACGCCGAGCAAAGAAGTAAACTCAGCGAAAGATACAGGCTCCGGTTGGTCAGTACCGAAAATTGCTACAGGTAATGGTGGCTCCGCTTTATAGTTGTGGGTATCAGGGACACGTAGCACACGAGCGATGTCGGCTGTTACCGCCGGATCAGCTGGAAATTTATGCGCGACACATAACTGTTTAAGCCGCTCTGCGGCCTGTACCCATGCTGTTACAGGGACTTGTTCTGTTAGTGTCCAGTATACATGCACCCCGCGCCCAGAGTTAATCATCATCGGGCGAGGTAACTTCGCAGCTCTGCAAAATTGCTGCAGCGCACTGATAGCGTCAACCTGCGAAGGAAAATCTTTTAACGGACCACAGTCTAAGTCTAAGAAAAACGAACGCATAAAAGCAGCGTTGTTAACCTTACGAGATGTGTCCTCTGTAAATGTAGATAGCGCAAAGTAAACGTCGAACCCTTCGGCGTCAAAGTTTTGCCCTGCGTGTATTAGCGCGTCTATAGAACTATAGAACTTCTGTACCCTACGACCATCCTTCGAACGTGATGCAAATACGCAGTAGAAGCCTTCTGTTCCAAGAGCGCGAGAAAGAAATCTTGTTGTTTCCATATCCGCCTCTGGTTTTTTGGGAAGCCACGACTAGCATACTACCAGTCGTAGCTCCAGTTGTATATTATTCGTCGTCCCAACCGCCGACAATATCATCTAGACTTTTGTCAGTTTTTACTTCCACAGCGGGTTTCGTTACAACTTTCTTAGGCTCCTCGATTTTAACGTCAGCAACAGGGGCTGGCGAGTACGCCAACGCTTTCGGCGCTGCCTTAGACATGGACATACTTACAGCGCGTTCCGATGCAGGGCTATTCTTTGCCTCGATTGCTGTCCTAAGTTCAGCTTCGTCCAACGGACGAACAGGAGTGAAGAATAGTTTAGGTGTTTCGGAGTTCTCGTCAAAGCGCATTTTAGTAATGACCGCAGCAATCGGCATACCGTGCGCATCTAGCAAACGACCGTAGGCTTGTAGTCCCATATCGTTACCCTTTGCTTCCCCAAAGATAGACGTAGCGGGTAGCTGCATTTGGTACACTTCTGAAGGCTTACCTTCCAACGTAATTGCGAGACGTTGTGCAAACCGACAGGCGCGGCTGTTGCCTTGTCCTGAACCCTTGATGTTCATTTTGCAATCTGCACAGCGAGATGCTTGGCGCTGGTCGTCGGGTACATCGGATGCAGGAGTTTGGGTATCCGCAGACCAACAGGTTGGTGCTGCAACTTTCTCTGGATCGTACGCACCTTCATAATAAGTACGGGATACTTTAGCTGCGTTCACAATAACAACATTTAGATCGCTGTCTTTGCTAACCGAAACTTGCTGCTTGCCTTCCATAAGGCGGAAACGTCCGCCACGGATGCTGATCTTTTTGGTCGCGCTACCACTACCACCACCGGAAATGTTCTTGTTCATGTCCTGTAGTGATTTGAATAGGTCACTGCTTGCGAGTGGGTTGTTTTGGAATAGGGTCATCTCTGACATATTAGTTCTCCTCTTGAGTTTCGTTTTTTACGGTTAATGCTTTAACCACTTCTGACAGTTGGAACCGATAGGTGCGGCCAACTTTTATATACGCGGACTCAGGTATTAGTCCTTTGCTGAACCACGTACGTACCGTAGCGATAGACACCGTTAGATGCTGTGCTACATCTTCAATAGGCACAAATTTTTCAGTCATCATTTCTTCCTTACGGATACTGCATACTCCGAGTCCACATTTAGACCGGGTGGCATGAGGTTAGGGTTTTCTTCTAGGAACTGCTTAACGGCAGTCTGGTTAAGGCGCTTATCTAGAAACTCAGGGACACTATGCTCCATGATAAACTTGTGCATACTCTCCCAGTCGCTTGTCCAGTACCGTGATTTGGTTGTGCGGTAGAATAGTCCTTCGGACGTACGCACACTTTCCACATCATTATCTTTACAATACCCAAGGAGCGCAGACTTAATCAAGTCCATTTGAGATGATAACTCTTCATCTCGCTCCTTAAACTTTGCAGAGAGTTCGGCACGGGCCTCACGAATTTTGATATACGCCTTAGTCAACTTATCTAGTGAGACGCTCTTTTTGTCGTCCATTTTAATCTCCTCTTGTGTAGTATTATTCTATCTAGTGCACTTTAATACCCTAGTCAAGCAATTCTTTGTAAAGGTCTATAATTTTTGTGTGTACGTCTATTTTGCTATCAAGTAGTTTATAAACGCGTTGTTCTACAGGAGAACCGCACAGCTGAACTATGGTACATTTATGTTTCTGCCCTGACCTATGAATACGAGCATTGGCCTGTGCATATGTTTCTAGTGACGGTACGGGTGCCCACCATACGATAGTGTTCGCAGCAGTTAGAGTTACTCCATGCGCCGCAGATTGTGGTTGGATGATAAGGACACGGGGGTTTGGTTGCTCTTGGAATTGTTTGAATATCGACGTGCGGTTAGAGGCGGATACATCTCCACGAATTACCTCTGCGGATATACCGTCAGCCCGTAGCTTCGCAGACAACACATCAATGACATGGCGGAACGGTACAAAGATAAGAACCTTCTGACTGGATTCGGCTATGACTTCTTTAAGCACGTTATATCGTTTGGTTATATCAAACTGCACTGCATCGCCATCGTCGGTGTACACAGCCCCAGCGGAAATCTGTAGGAGTTTATTCATCATCACGGCGGCATTAACAGCGCTAACACCAGCGGCAGAAGATAGGCCCATATACATCTGCGTACGTAGTTGGTTGTAGTACTTCATCTGCTGGGGCGTCATGTCTACATCTCGCTTAGTGTAAACTAAATCTGGTAGGTCAAGGCACTGCTCTTTGGTAAACCGTATGGCTGGCTGCAACGCATTGAACACAACGTCTGTAGCCGTTGGTTTCGGCTCCCATTTAAACTGCGTTACTTTACGCATCACCATGTCTCTGAACGTACCAAAGTAACGCGGTACTCCGCTCGGATTTACAAGTTTAGCTAGGCCGTACGCGTCTACGGGGCCTTGGGCTGCAGGGGTACCTGTCATCAACCACAACCAAGTATCAGGCTTGACTATCTTATTGAGGGTCTTCCACCGTGTAGTCTGCACGTTCTTGTAGTGCGTTGCTTCGTCAATAATAACGAGGTCAAACCCACCGTTAATAATTTCGTCTAGTACAACCTCTACACCATCGTAGTTTATAATAACAAAATCTGCGCCGCTTTTTATAATAGCTTTACGTTTGGCTGGAGTACCATGTGCAACTGAAACCGTGCGGTGCATAGCAAAGCTAAACAGATCGTTGCGCCACGCCGAATCCATAATAGATAGAGGGCAGATAACTAATACTCTCCGAACTTTACCCGACTTAATCAAGAAGTCAGCGGCCCATATAGATGAAGCAGTCTTGCCGGTACCTTGCTCATTAAAGCAGAAGGCACGTTTGTTCATAGTCAAGAATGCAGCTGTCGTCTTCTGGTGTTCCATCGGTTTGAACTGCCCCGTCCAGACATAGTGTCGGTCTATGGGAGAGGGAACTTTAATGTTCATACTTTTTAACGTGTGTGCTTCGTCTATCCCCCACCGCACGACAACTTGATTGGCGCTAAGTTCTTGGCTTTTAGGGATTACCGTAGTTACTTGTTTGGGGTTACGTAAGCGTAGTAACAGCGCTTTGCCGCCAGCAATTATTTCCATTCGTTCTCTCCATTACTGTTAGTCGGTCGGACTAAGTCAGTTTTTTCTTTGGTCCGCGCTTTTCGCCCGGTTTGTGTCCGTTGTTAGAACGGTTAGCCGCAGCAGATTGTAAGCGGTATCCATCTTTATTACTACCACCTTTAGCCAGTGGCTTATTATGTGCAATATCTTTACCCGTGCGGTCAACCCCATCTTTATCCATTTTCCGTCTAGCACGTTGGCGCTCCATACGGGCTGCGTGTTCGCCACGCACCACAGATAGTTTATGTTCGCGTTTGTACGGGCGAGGTGATTCAGTATATGCCATCACGAGTTCCTTCCATTGTGTGGACATTCTACCACATTACAATGTCTTCTACAAAGCCCTGATGGTTGTGGATTCCATACATTTAACTCCGCAGCTTTCTCCATACGGGCGTACTTACCCAGCCATTTCTCCCATAGCTTTGGACTACTCTCAACTACGTACGTATCTTTTATAAGGTCTTTACAGATTACGAAGAGTAACCCCGCCTTCACCTTCTTTACTTGGGGGAAGTGTTTAAATACGCACATCGCCATAAGTTCTAGCTGGCCCTTGTCTGCGTATTTAGACGACTTCCCAGTTTTGTAGTCAATCACAGAGGCTTTGTCTCCGTCGATAATAAGTAAGTCTGCAATCCCACGGAACCATACATCACCTGCGAAGAATGTGCAGGGTTCAAGATCAGCGGTCAGACCCATCTTATGCTCGCACAACTTGTCGCCTTCCATAGCGTTAAACTTGTTCATCGTATTCTTAATAAACGAATACTTCTCGGGTATCGGGGTGCCTTCGGCGATGAAATCTTCACACGCTTTATGAAAGTCCGTGCCATACATCATCGCGTCTGTCTCTACCACAGGATACTGTTTAAGTACCTTCTCGTGATAGAACTGTTTGGGGCATTGCTCGAACGCCTTTATCCTACTAAACGACCACGGCGCTACACTCATCTATTCTGTATCCCCATAATTTATACCAATACCTGCTTCGCAATCTACAGGTAGGTCTTTGGCCCATTCGGGCGTCCACCGCATACATTCTTCGACGTAAGCCTTGCAATCATCGGCTTCGTAGTAGGGAACGCAGCAAGCAATTGAATCGTGTACAGTAAGCACAACTCT
>ERZ890604.660-NODE-660-length-11269-cov-8.930355_pt1 | contig 11269 bp, 12 predicted proteins | sample MGYA00521097_ERZ890604 | MGnify/ENA primary metagenome ERZ890604 (study PRJEB32303, sample SAMEA104408625) | aquatic metagenome | biome: Brackish water; feature: Chemocline; material: water | place: Baltic Sea | collected 2014-10-26T21:54:00 | depth 120 m ... | reverse complement strand
CAGAAGGTTCACGCGAACTTCTTTCAGCTATCCCACAGTTCCTGCCCAAAATTCCATTGGCACCTCAAGGGGTTACGGCTCACAGGCTTCCGAATATACTGTTAACAAATGGCAATGGAGAGGCCCCATTATATCCAATCACACAAAGTTTTACATTTGAAAACGAAGAAAGAAATAATCAACTTACTACAGATGCACGAAGAGCTAATCCAAAGCCTCTTTCAAGTATAGGCGCTTGGAAAGACTTAATGCAGGAAGCTTTTGGGGGGGATTATATACCAACCCCTCCATTAATAGCCATGAAGTATGCAAACAGCGTTGATGAAGTCGTAAATAAAATCCGCAAACTTACACCTGATCTAAAAGATGGTGTGGATCGCGGATTTGAATACGTCAAAGAAATAAGAAGAATGTACGAAACTGGTGAAGCACTACCGCAGATGACAATGCAGTTGTTCATATGGGGCATCTTGTCCCGTGGTGCTGGCCCTATGGCGCAAGAGGCTGCATATATTGATATCATTAATGACGCTATGCCGTTTGTTGAAAAGGCATTGCGAGAACCATTAACGCTTCTTGATGTAAATAATTGGACCGCTCAAATAGCTGGTAGGATGCCAACGATAAAAAAGGAAGTTAATGGCAAGATCGTTAATGTTCCAGATCCAGATTACACTGGTGAAATTACTGGGTCTGTCTTTGCAAACTCACCCGCTAAAACAGTAACGATGAATATAAACGCTGCTGGGCGTTTGGTTTCTGCGATGTCTCAGTTTGTTGGGAACTCAAACAGAACAGTAATAGACATGATCCATGAAGACATGATGGATCAGAATGTATCTGCATCTGATATCCGCCGCACGTTCCTATCTAAGACTAAGGGCGCTGGTATCGACAATAAGGTTCTGTCCTTTATTCTTCTTGTGTCTGGCCGTGATGACGTACTGGTCATGGATCGTATCCAAGGTCGCCACATGTGGGACGATGGCCGCTATGGTGGAGCAAATATTTATGATGGGATAGGCACCGACAAAGCTGGCCTTAACGGAATATTTACTGGACCTCCCGGCTTGATGATTACTGAAGCAATGGAAGATGCAATCCGTCCTAATGTACGGGAAGCGTATCGTATCCTTGGCCGTCCAGATGATGGCACGTTGGGTCGTTTCCACTGGGAAACTTGGGTTATTGATGGTGAGCAAGTTGTTGACCACTCAACTCTTGGTGCTATTATAAATAATAGCCCAATTGGATTTTCTGTTACAGAAGGAAAAACAGACGTATATGCCTCTCAGGGCAGATACATAAGAACTAAAGGCGGTTCTGTAATGGAGTACCCAACTCCAAATGGCCCTGTGTATATGACCCCAACAAGGTTTAAAGAATTTACATTAGCAATATCTAAAGACGCAAACCGTAAGAAATCTAAAACTGGTATATTTAAAACTGACCTGACTAATGGTAATTTTTTAGTAACAGCACGAGCAGATATACCTTGGTTTAACCGTCCAGAAATTAACAGAGATGCGCTGTATTTATTAGCAGAGGAATTTGAAAATGCCGACTCCAATGGAGAAATTTTTGAAAGCAATGCGGGGCTTGGAAAAAACGAGAAATCCGTACCAACCAGAATATCGCGTAACCCCAGAGAACGTAACGCCGAACAACGAGCCGCTGTCAGCGGAAGAGAAGGCTCTAAATACGGAACAGTAATACCCCAACGCGGTGAGGGTGCCAACGAAGCAGCAATGGCTGCGTTTGACGAACAGTTGAGCGCAATCTATGTGTCTTCTAATTCAGGCGCACAGACACCCAATGTGGGGCCTCGTGACCTTATGCGGCATTTCGAAGATCTTCGTTATACTGGGGTTACTGACTTCATCAGCAGCACTCTCAAGAACGTTGGCGTTAAAGTATTCAGGGTAAACCCTGAGACTGAAAAGAAAATTGAATCTAACACAATTGGGTTTATATCAAAGCTACAGGATGACATGCTTCCTGTTGGCATTATGTACGATAAGTTGCGTAAGGCATACGGCAGTATTCCACAAGCATATGATGCTTATTTTAAAGAGCAACTTTATCATGGCATTATTGAACCGCTTGTTATGAAATTCAGAAACGATGTATCTACGCCTTTAATCAAGCGCATTGCTACTTTGAAATTAACGCCAGCACAAACTCAAGCACTTGCTAATATCTCACCATATTATCGCAAGGTAATGGGCGAAAACAGATACAACTCTTATGCCGCTGCTAACGCATTCCTTTATGCTTCTCATGCTAAAGAACGCAACAGACGCATTAAACAGCTTTCTCGTTCTAAGGACGTTAAAGGCTCAGGGATGCCAGACACAGAGGCCGATGCTATCTTGGCATGGGTAAGAGGTCTAAGCCCACAACAACGTGCAGACTTTGATTTCATCAAATTATCGGCTCGTAATATCGTTAAGCAAACAAACGATGTGTATATTAAAGGTGATCTGATCCCAGATTATCTGAGCCAAGATGTTACATTGCCTGATGGCACTGTTGAGGCATTCACCGAATACAGCGACTACGTCCCGCTAACAGGCTTCGCAGATGCAGATCAAGAGGCAGTTGACACACGCGGTGGTGGTGGCGGTAAAGCTGCATTTGGTGCGCTGTCCAAACCAAACCGTTCCGCTGTTGGCCGTGAATCATATGCTGGTGACATACTGGCTAACCTATTCCACCAATATGAAGCTGCAATTCCAAAGGCAGAAAGAAATAAAGTTGGTCTAGCTTTCTTGAAACTTCTTGAGAGCGACATCCCAACGGATGGGTACGCTCAGGTTCTACAGACCAGACCAATGAAGAAGGCCATTTCTAACGGGCGCATTAGATATGTCCCTGATCGTGACTTCGATAAGAAGTATGATCCAGATGATGCCAACAGCCCAATCATGGCAGTACGCCGTGGTGGTAAAGAGGTTCTAATCGGCATCCATGACCGCAGAATAGCATCAGCTATGAAGGGTTCAACAGCGGCCCCAGTAGCAGCACACCCAATTGTTAATGGTCTACATGCTTTTACAAGAACTTATGCAAACCTTCTAACGACATGGAACCCAGAGTTTATGCTTGGGAACTTACCTCGTGATATTGAGACTGCTATAGTTAATTCCCAGCAATTTGACATGCAGGGGACTGGGAAGCACATACTTAAAAAAGTCGGCCCAGCTATCAAGCAAATTTTACGTTACAATACCAACCGTAGAGACCCTAATAACTATTGGCAGAAACGATACGAACAGTTTTATAATGGTGGTGGACAGAACGTACTTAACCAGATGTCTTCATCTATTAAAAAGACACAGGATGTTCGCAAGATCATTGATGAGATTGTTATTGCAGATAAGGGTGGCAACAGAGCAAGAGTTAAGCAGCTATTCACTGGGGAAACAAATTCACTTTACGCATCATTTAACGCTTTGATTGAAGCGAATGGTGCCGTTGAGAATGGAACTCGTTTAGCTTTCTTTGACGCAATGATGACAAACCTTGAAGCTCAGGGTGTTCCCACAGATCTTGCTGTAGAGAGAGCAGCATTCCATGCTCGTAATCTTACTACAAACTTTGCTAAAGGTGGAGAATATAAGAACGGGTTCAACACAGCATACTTGTTCTTCAATGCAACAGTTCAAGGTAGCATGGCTCTTCTTAACGCTATGTATAATAGCAAGAAGGTTCGCAAAGCTGTCGCTGGGGTTGTTGTTCTTGGCTTCGCGTCCGACATGATTAATGCCATCTTGTCTTCTGATGATGATGATGACGGAATTAAAGATTATGATACCATAAATGAATACACGCTATCGCATAACTTCTTGTTCCCTGATGTGTTTGGAACAGGGGAAAACTTTAAAATACCTCTGGGTTATGGCCTAAACACTTTCTTTAATAGTGGGCGCGTACTCTCTAATCTTCTGCGCGGCACGATTGGTGACAAGGGAACATACGATGCTTCTCAAGCGGCAGCTTCTGTTGTTGGAACTATTGGAGATCTTATAAATCCATTCGGAGGAAGCAATAAGTGGAACTGGATTGTTCCAACGCAGCTTGATCTGCCAATTGAACTTCTTACAAATAAAAACTTTATGAACCAGCCGATCTACAAAGAGCTTTCACCGTATGAGCAGTACTCATCTGCAAGCAACTTGTACTGGTCAACAACAAGCCCAAGCGCCATATGGATTTCAAAATTCATTAACTCACTTGGTGGTGGTGGAGAGAAGATACCGGGGACAATACTTGGCCAGCGCGTTGATATTCAACCAGATGTTATTGAGCATATCGTTGAGTTCTTAAGCGGTGGTGTCGGCAGGTTTGCAATGAGAAGTCTTGATACAGCGACAAACACACTCCCATCGGCCCTTATGGGCCAGTGGGAAGATGACATGATCAACAAGACACCCTTCTTAAGCAAATACTTGCAGACGGTAACCGATAAAGACAAAGCTGGTAAATACTACGAAAACAGAGATGAAATTCTTTCTGTTCGTGCTGAGATTAAAAATGCACAGCAAAGTGGTGATATTGAATCTGTTCGGGATGTTATTAAAAGATACCCTGAAGAGGTGAAACTTATTGGATTTGTTAACGCTATAGAGAACAGCTTGCGTAAACTTAGAACTGTTAAGAAAAAAATAGGTCTAAGCACGAAGATAAGTGAAGAAGATAAAAAGACACGCATCAAGGCTATCGATGACAGAATTTCAGCACTTATATCTAGGGCAAATATGCGGATGGAAGAATAGTTCACACGAACTTATTTTACCAAAAGAGTTTTAAACTTATCGGTTTGCAGAAAGGCGATTACTTCTTGATCGTCATATGCATTCCGTCTGTTGTGGGTCTTGCGACTTATCTTAAACTCCGCCGTCTTCATGGCATCATCAAGGTTGGTATACGCGATGAAGTCATTCCATTCGACAACAAACAAGCATGGTAACTTGGTGATCCCGCTCATGGAATGCCAAGCTACCAGCTTTGTCATTGATATGATAACCGTCTTATAGTCATTCATTAGGTGAGTTCTGCGTCTAAACTCTAAGAACGCAACAGGTGTCTCATCCCGATATGCAATGAAGTCAAACTGAGATAGCTTCTTCTGGCGTAGCATATTGCACTTCCACTTTTCCGCAAGGAAGTTTGCCAGCCTCTGTTCGTTATCGTGGTCTTCTTCATTCTCATATATCGGCTTATGATCTGTCATTAGCTTTGCCTTCAATCCACTTCTGGATTTCAATTTCAGACCAGCGTTGTGTTCTCTCTCCCAGCATGATTGGTTTTGGAAAGTCCGTGGTTCTTTTAAGCATTCTTAAAAAACCTTGGTAGCTAAAGCTTAATAGATCAGCCACTTCTTTTGCTGAAAGCAATTTCTTATCGACCATCTTATCCTCTTTTCCATGCCTTAAAGTCATCACGCAATATTACAAACTTGTCACGCGCTGAAACATTGTCCCGAAACTCAGTTCGGCTTTTGATGTTGCAGTAGTTCCTAACGCCTTCGATGCAGTACATTTCCATTTGTATTGGAATGGTACTGTGTCTTACCATATCATTCTCAAACATGTACGAAAAGAAGTCTTCATTGCGGCACAAGAGACCACATGACGCAATAAGTCGCTCTATGATAACCTGATCTTCCCTAGTATCTGGCATGTCTTCATCGTTCAGTCTGACCATAGCTACCATGTAGCGTGTGCCAACCCAATCAGTATGCAACTCTTTCGGGCAGTCATTAGGATGCACGTTCAGCCTAAGTATGATGCCATTCTTATCTTGGTTCATTGAGACCTTTACGGCCTCAAAGCTAAGAGCGTTCTGCCTTATATCATCTGACATGACTATCTACCCATATTTGGTAACGCCGCGCCGACTTGGTGTCGGCGCTGGCTTAAGTTCTTTTTTATCTTTTACTGGAATCCAGTTGTTATCCTTCATTGGGTTGCCAACTTTACCCCATTGCTTGTGCATTCTAGCGTTTTCACGATAAGCGAACTCTGAAAGATGCGCCCTGTAAAGGTCTTCGTATGCTTCTGTAGTGGTTTTATCAGCCACCGCGACCACCAAAAAGCATCTGGAAAACAGTCCTTGGTTTCTGGATAACTGGTTGAGGCTCTGGCTTGTATGAATTTGTAATCTGGTAAACCCTAACTGTTGTTATACCAAACTCTTTTGCTATTTCCTTAACGTCCACGCCCTGCTGTCGAAGATTGTAGATGTCTTTATTTCTACGGGCGGTTTCTATTTGTGTATCAGTCATTTTATTTCTCCTTCAAATTGCTAGTTTTTGTTGGTGCGGTGCATCAGCGCGTAGGTCTTCAACAACACGCTCAAGCGCAGACATATCGATGCCTATCTTTTCGGCACAACCACGGTATCTTTCGATCCATGACGATAGGGCTGTGGCACCCTGTCTGCGTAGCTCAGTCTGGTTGCCTTCATCGTCGGGATCAAAGCGATGGTATCCACCACCGTCTTTACGCCCAGCAACAGGAGAGAAGTACGCAGGGTATTCACGGACATTGATTGAGATGACTGAGGATTCAACGCTGCTCTCAGTGGCTACAATACGCAATCCGCTTGCCATGTTCCGCGCAAGATCAATGCGGTATTGACGCGCAGCTTCTGCATCATCAAGACCATAGAATAGATTGTACGCTTCATGCTCTGGTTGGCCCGAAAGCCAATCAACAAACTCCGCAGGAATAAACATGTTCCTACCTGTATTACTTAGGTATCCGTCAATAATCCTTTGACGATCCTTCTTTGCAAATTTAGACATTCCATTTCCTTTCTTTGTTTAATTTAATAACTCACCCTGCCATACCTAACCTAATCGAACCAACCCAAGACCGCCTAGCCAAACCTCCCCAAACCAAACCTCACCAAGACCGCCGAACCACGCCTGACCATACCGCGCCCCGCCTCACCTTAACCGCCATGCCTTGCCGCGCCTGACCCAACCCCGCCATGACCGCCTTACCTCGCCCCGACATGCCTGACCTCACCGAACCATACCTAGACCGCCTTGCCGAAACTCGCCGCGCCATGCCCAACCTTACCTTGACCGCCTTGACCAGCCCAACCATGCCGGACCTTACCTCGCCTCACCATACCCTGACCGCCTTTCCGTACCCATCCAATCCGTGCCTGACCCGACCAGACCATGACCGCCCTGCCAAACCTCGCCGCACCGAACCTAAACGTGACCGCCACGCCTCACCGCGCCCTGCCTCGCCATGCCGACCCGCACCACACCCTGACCGCCTTGACCGCCTTGACCTACCTCGCCATGCCATCCCTAACCTCACCAAGACCGCGTTACCACGCCAGACCTCTCCTCACCAAAACCTCCCGTCCATGACCGCCTAGCCTAACCATACCGCGCCTTGCCTCGCCGTGACCGCCTTGACCTACCTCGCCTTGCCATTCCCCGCCTGACCTTGACCGCCTTGACCAAAAGTTCATGTGAACTTTGATGGGGCATTGCTGCCCCACCACTTAATATTCATCGGGTGATACTGGTGGAACACAGTGAGCAGGTTTCCACCCTCTAGTTGCATGTAGTTGAAGCCTTAACCCGTTAACTTCTTTGAACATATTCAGCCTTCTAGTGGCTGGTTCTGTTCTATATTTTTTAGGAATAAGATAAGTGTACTTATTTGGTCCGTCATTTTCGACCACTATCGTTACTCCATTTCCATTAATACGGCCACCTATCGGCATTATGCTGCCCTTCTCGTGCGTTCGCCCATCAAGAACTCCATGAGTTCGTCTGTTTGACTGTCAGCATATGTTGGATTTTCCATAGCACACTTCTGCTTATCCATTCCCATAGATGTGATGTCATCCCAGACTTCTTGAGCATCGCCCATGTCTTCAGAACTTGTCACTGAGAATGTTCCGAATGAGCCACGGCCCTTCTCCTGCCTGAAGTCACCAATCCCAACAATGCGGCCAGCATTAGTTAGAAGAGACGCTATTGAATAAGCAGACAGGGTTGGGGTTATGTATGCAATGCTGACCTCTGCACACCAACGTGGAAGATATGCGCGTGTTCTCACATCTGGAGTTTTGTTCATATCAGCCGAACGAACAATATCCATTTTCAAAAAAGGTGTACCCCATATTTGAACATGAGTTTCTGGCAAGAATATCAAACGCTGAACGCTTGATTTTGTGATGCCAATAGTCTCAAGAGCGGCTGTAGCCATAGCGCCCTTAACACCGGGGGCAGGGAAGCATAGATAAGTGTCTCCATGATCTTTTGTGTATACGCTATCCCGAAACTCTTCTTCAGGATTGTGTTTGATGTTTTGCTTTTCAGCGGATGTTTTCTTTCCGCCCCCTATCAGCAAGCTTCGCATTGCTTTAGCACTCATGCTGTTGAAATAAAGGGGTGTCTCACCAATCATACGCAGTTTAATGCGGCCCTGTTTTAGAGCATCGATTTGTAGCGTTATGTTTTCTATTTTAGTTGACATTTTTATAATCCTTGTTTGTTTGTTTACCGTATGTTTCCCAGTTGAACTTAGCCCAAGCTAAAGGCTCAATCCCTTGTAAGTCCCACCAAGTCACCTCATCCCCGTAGTGGTGGAGTTCCATGTGACATTTGTGGCATAGTGGCACCGTCCAGTTGTCGCCCACCTTCATGGATATGCCATGTTCTTGAGCGTGGTTTAGATGGTGCGCCTCGCCAACTTTATAGCAGACGAGACAAGGCTTTCCCCTAACAGTATTCAGATACCTTTGGTCTCTGATATATTCTGTCTTGGGGATCAGCATTAAAATGGAATCTCGTCATCCATTTCGAACGAGTTAGCGGCAGGACTAGATGGTGGTGCGTTACGAGGCACATAGTCATCTGGTTTTTTCCAAGGCTTGCTTGCCGCCACAGACAAGAACTTAGAGCCGTCCTTGCTTGATGTCTTTTTCCACACAGCCAACTCAACAACGGGATATTCAACTCCCTCTGATACTTGCTCTTGGATGTTTGCCACGATCTCCGATGTCAGGAATACCTTCCCAGTAAGATCTGGGTGTGTATCTGATTTCTTAAATCGGTTAGTACCAATGCTACCGCGTGGTGTGAACTTTTGATCAGCCATTTCTATCTCCTATTTCAACTCTTGTTTACGAGCAGCGAATGCGCCCATAACTTCTTCATGTAATTTCTTGTTGTTCGCAGAGAGGTAAGCGATGGCCACCTTGTTCTGCGCGTAGAACTTCTGCAACGATGCCATCTCAACACATTCTGGGATGAATACCCGAAACACTTCAGCCACAGCATCAGGGCCATCGTTTCCAGTGACCGCACCATCTGGTTTGGTTACAATAATGTTAGGACTTCCAGAAACAGCCGCTACAGGGGCTGTGACCGCTACAGGCTGTGCTACAGCGGCAACAGGCTTAGAGGGCTTCTCTGGCGCTTCTGCTGCGTCCTGCGGCAAATCCTCACCAGCATATATGTAATGCCCTAGACCCAAGTAAGCTATGGCTTTGGTTAGGCAACGCTGCAATGCGTTGTTAACTGAGAAGCTGTCTGGGTTCTGGATCGCCTTATTGCGATGGTCAAGAACTGGCAGGAACTCAGTGACAGTAGGCTCACCCTCTCCCAGCTCAACCGTAACCCGAACAAAGCAGAAGCCGTTGTGGTCAACGAAGTACGGCATCCCCGTTTGAGGGCTGTGGTGTTTGGTGAATGTTGCATTGGGGTATTCATTCTTTAGGATGCCCCAAGCCCAAGCCCACGAAAGATATGTGAGGTTGTTCTTCTTTTCGACATGCTGAGACACATCGATCTTAGACAGAAGTTCCCATGAACTTTTTTTAGTTGTCATTCTATAGCTCCTTCAACACTTTTTCTGTGGCGAATTGTGTGCAGTACTCTGAGACAGAGCAGTAGTCACCTTCGCATCTTGTGTACTCACCCTTACGGGTTTCTATGAACAGGGCATCACTGTTCATGCCGCTATCCTTTAGGTACTGGATAGCATCATTGTGCTGATCGAATAGCTTCACAGCACGTTTCTGATTCTTCTTCATAACAGCAAAGACATCCTTCTTTGCCCAACGCTCATAGTCATCGCATTCGACTTCAGCTTCCTCAAAGTCCCACATAACCTGTGCGTCTTGATGGACATTAATCCGATCCCGAATGTAAGTATGTGCCATAGCCTCATCCCACAAAGGTAGGTCTATGATTGCAACGGGCGCATTCGGATACTCTGGTTTAAACTGTGCCTCACGACGAGACCAATCGCGGATGATGGCGCAGATACGAATGCCACCAATTTCTAATCCCTTAGTCTCACGCACCATTTGTGCGTAGATGTTTTGTTGCAGTTCCCACTCACGCTTAGTGCCAAGCAGAACAGACCACACAGAAGTTACTTTATAATCCGTGATGTAAACCTTGCCGTCTATGATCTCTTGGTGATCAATAGCGCCAGATAGTTTCCAGCCATCAACTTCCATAAACAGGCGTTCTTCCATCGTCACGGCGTGTGATGCGTTGGTTGACTCAAGGACATGATGCACAGCGGTGCCGAACAATGACCACACGCGGTCACTTACATCAGTCTCCATTTCGTCAGCTTTATCATTACGCAAAAGACGAACCCGTGGGCTATCAATAAGTTGCGTAACACTTATGTCAGCATCGCCACGGCTGTACTTGTCAGCGCGAACAAAGTTAACAAAGCTTTCTGGTAAATTATGGTTGTTTGTAAATTTCATTTGCTTTCTCCGTAGGGTATGTTTAATACATGGATCACTGGGTGTCAATAGCCTTCATTAAGAATAAATAAGGATTAATAAAATATGGATAAGAAAGCAGATGTAGTGCCGTATGATGTTACGTTTACTATATATGGTGAGCCAGCTTCTAAGGCTAACTCAAGACGGCTTGTTTCATTTGGTCAGCGAATCGCATCAATCAAATCAAAGAAGGCGTTATCTTATCAGGACGCATTCAGGATGCAGTGCCGAACCCAAGTCAACATGATGACGAGTGCCGATGTCAAAGTTGAAATGCTAATCCTTTATGCGTCAAGACGACCAGACTTGGATGAAAGTCTTATCCTAGACTGTATGCAGGACATCGTCTACCTCAACGACAGACAAGTGAAACAAAAAAATATCTACTGGGGATTAAGCAAGGATCACCCCAGAACAATCATCAGGGTATCGAACCTAAACTCAGATGAAATACCAGATTATTTATTATCTAAGATTATTA
>ERZ890604.659-NODE-659-length-11298-cov-5.409232_pt1 | contig 11298 bp, 15 predicted proteins | sample MGYA00521097_ERZ890604 | MGnify/ENA primary metagenome ERZ890604 (study PRJEB32303, sample SAMEA104408625) | aquatic metagenome | biome: Brackish water; feature: Chemocline; material: water | place: Baltic Sea | collected 2014-10-26T21:54:00 | depth 120 m ... | reverse complement strand
AACAATCATCCAACAGTCAAACCAACAGATTTGATGTTATACCTTATCCGATTAGTAACTCCAAAAGGTGGAACTACATTAGACCCTTTTATGGGTAGTGGTTCAAGTGGAAAGGCTGCAATAAGAGGTGGGTTTGATTTCATTGGTATAGAAAGAGAAGAGGAGTATATGGAAATTGCAGAAGCAAGAATTCAATATGAAATAGATAACCCGTATATTGAGGAAACTAAAACAAGAACCAACGTTAAAAAAGAAGTTAAAGAAAAAATTAATAAGTTTTTTACCTTTTAATTAGGTAAATCCAAATAAATTCCGTATATTTGTATGACAATGTGTCATGTTCAAGTAAAATGGTATAATAAGTGAACTATAATATAACAAATAAATTAAAAATGAGTGAAAAAATTTACGTAAGAAAGTGTGAACGATACACAGTTTGGGAAGCATCAGAACCAATAGAGGTTGATGTTGAAAAATTAAGAAAATGTGAACCACCATATGAGGGTACAACACCAGAAGACCTTTTAGATTACCTTGAATTAAAAGTTTATATGAATGAAAACTTTTATTCCAATGAAACCAATAAGGAAGTGTATGGTGAAGATGAAGTAGCTAATTTATCTTTAGAAGATGTATATGAAATGAAAATATATTCAGATTCTCGAAACAAAGGGTGTGAAAATTGGATTGATGTGGGAGTACCAAACGAAGAATACACAAAATATGGTGGATTTGAAGTAAAAGCAACAAACGCATAATAAATAGAAATAAAGTTATGGCAGTAAAACAATTAAAGTTTGATGTACAAGCAAGAGAATCCTTAAAGAATGGATTAGATATTCTTGCAGATGCAGTTAAAGTTACATTAGGGCCGAAGGGTAGAAATGTTCTTTTACAAAAACAACATGGACAACCACATATTACCAAAGATGGGGTATCGGTTGCAAAAGAAATTGAGTTAGAAGATGTGTTTGAAAACATGGGAGCTCAATTAGTTAAAGAAGTTGCATCCAAAACCAACGATGAAGCTGGTGATGGTACAACTACGGCAACGGTTCTTGCTCAAGATATCGCAAGATTAGGATTTGCAGCAGTTGAAAATGGTGCAAATCCAATGGAACTGAAAAAAGGAATCGAAAGAGCGGTTGGTATCGTAAGTGAAGAACTTGCTAAACAAGCAATTGTTGTAGGTTCTGATTATGATAAGATTGAACAAATCGCCACGGTATCTGCAAATAACGATTCTGTTATTGGTAAACTTATCGCTGATGCGTTTCAAAAAGTTGGTACTGATGGTGTAATCACAGTTGAGGAAGCTAAAGGTATTCAAACTTCTATGGAACTTGTAGAAGGAATGCAATTTGATAAAGGATTCTTATCAGCACATTTTGTAACTAATACAGAGAAAATGGTTGCTGAGTTAGAAGACCCATATATCTTATTATATGATGGTAGATTATCTAACATGAATGATATTCTTACCTTATTAGAGGGAATTTCTGGTCAAAACAAACCACTTCTTATTATTGCAGATGATGTGGAAGGAGAACTACTTGGAACACTTGTAGTTAATAAGTTGAGGGGAACTCTTAAAGTATGTGCAGTTAAATCACCTGCATTTGGAGATAGAAAGAAGGAAATGATGAATGATATTTCAGTATTAACTGGAGCTCAATACATTTCATCTGAACTTGGTTTGAAAATCGAGGAAGCAACTTTAGATATGTTGGGAACTGCTGAAAAAGTTACAATTGGTAAAGATAATACCACTATTGTAAATGGAGCAGGAAACTCGGAAGATATTGCACTAAGAATTGAGGAAATCAAATCACAAATTGAAAACACCGATTCTGATTACGACAAAGAAAAACTTCAAGAACGTTTAGCAAAACTAAGTGGTGGAGTTGCTGTACTTTATATAGGTGCAGGTTCTGAGGTAGAAATGAAAGAAAAGAAAGATAGAGTAGATGATGCACTTCATGCCACACGAGCTGGTATTGAAGAGGGTATTGTTGAAGGTGGTGGTATTGCATTATTAAAAATACAAGAAACACTTGGAGATGCCCCATCGGAGGAATCAGATTCATTCCAACAAGGATTTAACATAATCAGAACAGCATTATCATCTCCATTATCACAAATTCTTAAAAACTGTGGTGTAACTGAGGGAACTGTTTTAGAATATATTAAACTAAATGGAGGTGGATATGATGCTAAGAACGAAAAGTTCGTAGATATGTTTGAAGCCGGAATCATTGACCCTAAGAAAGTAACAAGAATTGCTATCGAAAATGCAGCATCTGTTGCAGGTATGATTTTAACTACTGAATGTATGATAGTTAACAAACCAGAACCAAAACCACAATTTCCTATGATGAATATCCCAGGAATGTAAAATAAATACGAAAAAGCTTGGTAGTATCAAATAAATTTCGTATATTTGTACAAATAATAAATTATAATTAAGTCAATAAATAAGTAAAAATGGAAAAACAAAAATTAAATCGCTTCATATCGAAGTACAATCTTGCAGGTTTGGTAGAATCTGTAAAGTGGGAATCAAAAGATGGGTCTCTAACAACATCATTCATTTCAGATGACAAATCTGTATTGGGTAGTGTAACAATGAAAGACTTTGAAGGTGATAATGCAGACTTTGGTGTGTATGACACAACTAAACTTTCAAAAATGTTATCAGTTCTTGGTAATGATGTAGATTTCTCAATATCAGATATTGATGGTAAATCGGTATCTTTGAAATTCAAAGACAAATCAACATCTGTAAATTATATGTTAGCTGATTTATCAGTTATCCCTAATGTACCAGATTTGAAACAATTACCAGATTTCAATTCTGAAATTAAATTAGATTCAAGCTTTATATCTACATTTATCAAAGCAAAGGGTGCTTTACAAGATGAGAATAACTTTACATTTATTTGTAAGGATAACAAAGGAACTATCGTATTGGGTTATTCAAACATCAACACTAACAGAATTAACATTGATGTTGATTGTACGTGTGATGGTGATATAAAACCAATATCATTCTCAGCAACATATCTAAAAGAGATTTTGGTTGCAAACAAAGAAGCAACTGATGCTACCTTAAAGATTTCATCACAAGGATTATCACATATTTCTTTTTCAATAGATAATTACGAATCAAATTATTATTTGGTTGAAGTGCAGAGCTAAAACAAATAACTTATGACAAAGAAATATTTTTACGAACAAAGTAAATTTTCTGAGTTTAAATCAAACACAACTTATCATCAGTTACTTGAAATGACTGATGATAAGTTTAATGATTGGGCAAAGTTAATCCGTAGGGAAATTGTAGATGCGTGGGATATTGATGGACAGCCTCCTGTTAAAGGAAAAGATGAAGCACAAATTATTAGTCATTTCGGTAACTTAAAAAAAGATGATTGTGATTTCTTTATTAAAGATGAGGCGGATTCGGAATCATTGGGAATACTAAAGAACTTTAATAAAAGCCAAAGTGTAGTAAATCAGTTTTTTCCTACAATGTTAAAAACTAGAATTTCTATTGGCGAATCTGCTGATGGTGGAACATCTATTTATGATTATTTTGCAGAAGATAGTTTAGAAGATGGTTTCATAAAAACAATGGCAAGAGCAGTTAAGAGAGATTCTATGTATGCATGGTGTCGTTCATTAACAACCATTAAAGATGAGAATCCTTTCTGGAATGGCCAAACACCATATAAGTTCGTAAAGGATGTTTATGATGGTAATATATTTAAAGGGAAGTGGGAAAATCATGATATTGTACTTCACAGAACAACTGAAGCTTCTATTAGGAAATATGGACCTTTAGATGAAAACAAACAAACATATGGAACAATCTTATTCTTAACTGGTAAACAGGTAAGAAGATTATTAAAAGAAGGATGTTTAAACAAACGTCAGATTTCAAACATTGGTGATGTTCCTGATTCAAAAACATTGAAAAATGGTAAAGAAGTTAAGTATGTTTATAATGTTAGATGGTATAATATCAATGACGGCATCTTTCCTAGAATTATACAAGCATTTAGATTAGGATTAGGACAACCTGCTGTAAACTTCCCTGCATTAACTGCAAAGTGGATTTACGAAAACTATACATCACATATTAAGCAAGAAGAACCATTACATATTTATGATTCATCTAGTGGTTGGGGTGGTAGAATTATGGGAGCAATGAGTAGTAGAAAGAAAACTCATTACATAGGTACAGACCCTAATCCAGATAACTTCATTGATGATTTGGGCATTTCTAGATATGAATATATGGCAAAGTACTACAATGATAAAGTAGTTGATACTCATTCAGAAAAAATGTCAAACTTCTTCGCAGTAGAAAAGCAAGGTAATACATATGAGTTATTCCAAGATGGTTCTGAGTTAATCTCAAACAATCCAAAGTTTCAAAAGTATAAAGGAAAGTTAGATTTATCGTTTACATCTCCTCCTTACTTTAATAGAGAACAGTATTCTCAAGATGAGAATCAATCATTTAAAGCATATTCTGAATATGAGAATTGGAGAGATAACTTTTTAAGACCTACTCTAACTACAATTTATGAATATCTTAAGAACGATAGATACATCTTATGGAATATTGCTGATATTAAAATTGGTAAATCAATTTACTATCCATTGGAACAAGATTCAATTGATATTCTTACAGAACTCGGCGGAGAATATAAAGGTAAATTAAAAATGACAATGGCAGCAATGATTGGTGCAAATGTAAACAAACGAGAATCAATTGAAACCGGTATGAAAAACTTAGTTCAAGTTGGAAATACATGGTACAAGTATGAACCTATTTTTGTATTCCATAAAAAATAAATGAATTATTACTACCAAAGAAATAAATTTGTAAATTTCAAATCAAATATTCTTTTCCATGAATTACTTGATACGAGTGATTCCGAATTCGAAGATTGGGCAAAAACTTTGCGTAAAGAAGTTACTGAACAATGGGATGAATTCGGAAATCCACCTGTTATAGGAAAAAACCATGATAATATTGTCTCATCATTTGGTAAATTAAAATCTAATGGTTGTGATTTCCTTATTAAAGATGAGGAGGATTCCGAATCGTTAGGTATTATTAAAAACTTCAATAAAGATGCATCAGTTGTAAATCAGTTTTTTCCTACAATGTTAAAAACTAAAATATCAAGTGGTAAAACGGCAGAAGGTGGTTTATCTATCTATGATTACTTTGGTGACCCTACAATGGAAGAACAGTTTGTTAATATAATGAAACGAGCAGTACGAAGAGATTCGATGTATGTTTGGTCTCGTTCACTTGTTAATAAAAAAGATGAAAATCCTTTTTGGAATGGACAAAGTGGATATGAGTTTATCAAAGATATAAAGGATGGTAAGGTATTCACCGGTAAGTGGAAAAACTATGATATCTATTTAACGAAATCAAAAGATAGCACATTTGATAATTATGGAACATTCAATGATGAATATGTTGGATTTACAAATATATACCTTTCAGCAGCTGAAGTAAATGAATTACTAGATAATGATTACTTAAATTCACGTCAAGTTTCTAATATAAAGAAAATAGAAGAATCTTCTACATCTAAAGTTGGGAAGGTAACGAAATATTCTTATATGGTTCGTTGGTATGATAAAACTGAAGGATTATTTCCTAATATGTTAAGAGTAATACGTTTAAGTTGTGGACAAGCAGCAGTAAACTTCCCTGCACTAACTGCTAAATTGTTATATGAGAAATACACATCACATATTAAGCAAGAAGAACCGTTGGTAGTTTATGATTCATCGAGTGGTTGGGGTGGTAGGATACTTGGAGCAATGAGTTCTCGTAAGAAAATTCACTATGTTGGTACAGACCCTAATCCTGATAATTATTTACCTGAATTGGGCAAATCTCGTTATGAGTATGTAGCGGATTTTTATAATAAGAACTGTATAGATAATCATTCAGATAAATTACAAAACTTTTTTGATGTTGAAACTCAATCTAACACATATGAACTATTTCAAGATGGTTCTGAATTAATACAAAACAATTCAGAATTTCAGAAGTATAAAGGTAAGTTAGATTTCTCTTTCACATCACCACCATATTTCAATAGAGAACAATATTCACAGGATGAAACACAATCTTTCAAGGCATATAAAGAGTATGAAGATTGGAGAGATAATTTTCTTAAACCTACGTTAACAACTATTTATGAATATCTAAAGAATGATAGATATATTGTTTGGAATATTGCTGATATTAAAATTGGAGAAAGTACTTATTATCCATTGGAGCAAGATTCAATTGATATACTTAAAGAACTTGGATGTGAGTATAAAGGTAAGCTTAAAATGTTAATGACACGAATGGTAGGATTAGACCCTTCTAAGAGTGGAATTAAGAATGCAGTAAAATACGATGGAAAATCTTACAAGTACGAACCAATGTTTGTATTTCACAAAAAATAACAAGTTATGAAACAATTAGAAAAGCTAGTAAACGAAGGATATGAAGATTTAACCATATCGAAACAAAATTTTATTAAACTTATTGAAAAATATAGCCATAACATCCCACTACTTATTAACGGTAAGAAAGTATGGATTCATTTTATGGAATGTGATAAATTATTAATGGAATGTGATATAAGTGATGGAAGTGGTGTAGAATTAAACATTGAAGAAATATAACAAGTTATGACAAAAGCAGAAATAGTACAAGAATTATTAGATAAAGGATATATTAATGCTGAAAAAGCAGTAGTACTGTTAACTAATGAAATACAACGAGGTATTACTTATATACCCAACACACATCCAAATCCATATTGGACAACAAGTCCAGATTGGACGGGAAATCCGAATGTACCATATTGTGGAACATCAACTTCCGGAGGAACTATAACCGATAACACAACAAACACAAATACAAAAGAAGATGAGTAATTTTAAACCATTAGGAGATAGAGTTTTGGTAAGACCAGATTCAACAACAGAAGAAAAGAAATCAAAAGGAGGATTGATTCTTACTGATTCAATTCGGAGAGGAACGAAATTATATGGAGAAGTAGTATCAGTAGGAACTGGTATCTTTTCACAAAGTGGAGAACGAATTCCAATTACAGTTCAAGTGGGTGATAAAGTATTATACATAAAACAAGAAGCAACTAACACAATTAAGATTGATGGTGAGGAACTTCTTATGTTCAATGAACACGAATTATTAGGATATGAAAGATAATGAGTAAACTAATCAACTTATTTGGTGGACCTGGTATTGGAAAAAGTTCAATAGCATCTGGAATTACCTATAAATTAAAAAAGAAACATATCAATTGTGATATGCCGTATGAGTTTCCTAAAGCACTTGCTTGGGATGAGAACCATTCGGCAATTCAAGACCAATTGTATGTACTTGCAAATCAACATAGAGGGATTGTAAAGAGTTATGGTAAAGTTGATTACATTGTATTGGATTCACCTATAATTCTTTCTCTTGTGTATCGTAGTATGTACAGAGCAACTTCGTACCCATCAACCTTATACAATTCAAAACACTTTGACAAGTTAGTATTAGATATCCATAATCAGTATGATTCACTTAACATTTTATTGGAACGTAGTGATGATGGTATCCATAATAATGATGAAAGATATCAGAGTTTAGAAGAATCTAAAAAATTGGATAGCGAAATTGAGACTACATTAATAAAACATAATATTCCTTATCATAAAGTTAAAGTAGGGAATAAGACAGTAAAAAATATTATAAAATTAATTAGACAAACAAACAATAATTAGGATATATGAAAATAATTTCGTATATTTGTATAACAAATAAAAACAGATAATTATGAATTTACAGCAAGTGTGTAAGAAGTTTAGAATCTCAGAGAATTTTCTAAATTCAAAAACAGATGGTTTAATAGTAGCAGCATCTTCAATTAATGATATCATCGGTGAACTTAATAAAACCGATAAACGAGGTATTGATGAAAATGGTAAGCAAACTCTTATCACTAAATTAGAAACTTTAATCGATTTCCTTAAAGAAGTTAAAAACTCTGGTGTATAAATGGCATTTTTCGAAGACAAAGAAACAGAAGAAGTAAACAATACTCTTTGGACCGAAAAATATCGTCCAAAAAATCTTCAAGAGTATGTAGGTAATGAACATCTTAAAACTAAGGTTGCGGATTACTTAGAGAGTGCGGATATTCCACATTTACTTTTCTTTGGTAAAGCAGGAACCGGTAAAACAACACTTGCTAAACTTATTGTAAACTCAATAGATTGTGACCATATTATTATTAATGCATCTGATGAAAATAATGTAGATACGGTTCGTAATAAAGTAAAAGGATTTGCATCAACAATAGGATTCAGAAATTCAAAGATTGTTATATTAGATGAGTTTGATTACATGACTCCTAATGCACAAGCAATCCTTCGTAATTTAATGGAAACCTTCTCTAGACATTGTAGATTTATTCTAACGTGTAATTATGTTGAAAAGGTTATTGCACCAATTCGAAGTAGAACACAAGAATTTCAGATTGTACCACCAACTAAAAAGGATGTTGCAATTCAAGTATCACAGATTCTTGGTAAAGAAGGAGTTAGATTTGAACCAAAAGATTTAGTCCCTATCATCGATGCATCATATCCAGATATTAGAAAGATTATTAATACTTGCCAGTTAAATTCCTCAAAAGGAATCTTAAAGGTAGATGTTAGTAATATATTATCTTCTGATATTAAAATAAAGATTGTTGATTTACTGAAAGGTAATGATGATAAGAGAAATAAGTACATGAATATTAGACAAGCAGTAGCGGATTCACGTATTCAAGACTTCTCTGAACTATATGGATATCTTTATGAGAAGATTGATGAGTACGCTGGTGATAATACATCAAACGTAATATTAACTCTATCAGAAGGGCAGTATAAGGATAGCCTGGTTGTGGACAAAGAAATCACCTGGATGGCTACTATTATACAAATTGTAGGTATGATTGGGTAATTATGATAAACTTACAAACCGATAAACTTGATGACTTAATAAGAACCCTACCAAGAGTAATGGTTATGTTCGGTACTGATTGGTGTGGGAATTGTGATATTCTTAAACCAGAATTTAAGAGAATTTCTCATCAAAAAGAATATAGAGAAATTCCATTCGTATTTGTTAATCCTGATACTTCACCGAAAAGTTTAAGTCTTATAGAGTTAACGGATATACCAACAATAGTGGCTTTCAAAAATGGAAAAAACATCGAACAACAATTTGGTAATAAAGCCGAAGTAGTGCAAACAGTTTTAAATAGTTTACTATGATAAATTTTCTTGGATAAACTAAATTTAAAAAATAGAACAAGATAACTTGTTCAACGATATTAATATAAAATAAATAAATTATGGCAAAGATATTAGGAGGCGCAAATTCTCAAACAAACAAACCACAAATAGACCTTTCAAAGGCAACCGAAATTGAATGTCAAGATTGTAAAGGAACGATATTCATACCTGCAAACAAATTCTTAAAAGTATCTAAATTAGTAACAGGTACACCAAATGATGCAATCGTACCGGTAGAAATTTATGTCTGTGGGGACTGTGGAGAGATTATAGAAGAATTATTACCAAACGAATTGAGGAATAATAAAAAGTAATAGATGACAATAAAGGATTATAAAATATTTCTAAATTCATTACCAGATGAGTTTGATAGTTACCAAATGGTACATAGAGAATATACGGATATTACTGATACTGTATTAAATGCACAAGAAGTGGAAGTATATTCTGTACATATTGATGAAGAACAAAAACTAGCGTGTAATATGCATAAAGAATCTTATGAACTTTATAATGAATTTTATACAACTAACGAATTACCAACAACAATTACATTACCGTTGATAAAAGAAAAGGAATCATAAGATGGCAGCAAAAAGAACACTATTCGATCATATAACAAACATAACATCGGTACAGAATCCTAAATATTGGGATACTCTTGATGATGATTCAAAAAAAACTTGGAGTTCGTACATGATCCATAGATTTCTTTCTATGAATCCTGAGTGGATAGAGGTTCTATCTGAAATACAACCATATACACAAACATTAGAACCAAAGTATTTATATCTTCTTTTAATTGGATTACTACCAAAGGGTAGGTATTATATGAAATACATAAAGGGTAAGAAGGTTGATAAATATGAAAGTTTCTTAATAGAATTACTCTGTAAAGATTTTCAATGTTCAACAAGACAAGCAGAAGAATATTGTGAAATACTTTACGCAACCAAAGAAGGTAGAGAAAATATACTATACATTTGTACCAAATATGGAATTGATAAAAAACAAATTACCCAATTAAAGTTGAAAGTATGATAAAAGAGGATACTCTTTGTATATTACCATATGTACACCTCTATATAGAACCCAATGGTGAAATGAAACCTTGTTGTATAGCGGATGGGTTTGATGAACCATTAAATCTCAGAAAGATATCTATTGAGAATGCTTTTAATTCTCCTCAAATGAAACAACTTCGTAAAGATATGGAGGAGGGTAAAAGAAATAAGGCATGTGATGTATGTTATAAAAGAGAAGATACAACAGGTCATAGTCCAAGAGTAGATGTATTTAATACAAATACTTTATGGAATAAGTCGGAGGTAAATGAAGATTATTCAGTTTCTTCCGATTTCCAACATATTGATATTAGATTTTCTAATTTATGTAACTTTAAATGTAGAATGTGCAATCATGGTTTTTCATCTAATTGGTATGAGGATATGAAAAAAATTAGACCTGATAATGTTGGAGAAACGAAAGTTTTAAAAGCAACACCTACAATCGTGGAAGATTTGATACCACATTTATCTAAAGTTAAAAGCTTTTACTTTGCAGGAGGTGAGCCATTGATTATGCCAGAACATTATAAAGTTCTAAAATATTTACATGATAATGGTTCTAAAAAAACGTTTTATATTAAAAATAAAGATAACACGCATGATACTACTGAATTAATAGATATTTCTATTCATTATAATACTAATTTATCTATATTACGATTTGAAAAAACAAATCTAATACCCATTTGGAAAGATTTTCAACAAATATTTTTATCTATATCATGTGATGGTATTGGTAAAGTTGGAGAATACCAAAGAACAGGATTCGATACAGTAGTATTTGAAGAAAATCTAAAAGAAAGATCGGAAGAGCGTCGTGTAGGGAAAGAGTGTAGGATAGGGTGTA
>ERZ890604.658-NODE-658-length-11338-cov-5.838075_pt1 | contig 11338 bp, 10 predicted proteins | sample MGYA00521097_ERZ890604 | MGnify/ENA primary metagenome ERZ890604 (study PRJEB32303, sample SAMEA104408625) | aquatic metagenome | biome: Brackish water; feature: Chemocline; material: water | place: Baltic Sea | collected 2014-10-26T21:54:00 | depth 120 m ... | reverse complement strand
ATTTCTGTACAGAGCCAAACTGCTCTGCATCTTCTATTGCATTAGGATCAAATATTTCTACCATTATTTATTCTTCTTCTTCAATTGGATTTGAAGCTTACTAAGCATTACAGCAGCTCCAGCCAAGTAGTTAAACTTGTTATCATTAAGAAGTTTACTTCTCAGTTGAGAATCAGTAAGAGCACGAACTTCCTCTATACTCTTGAATCCAGCAGCTTTAGCCATAAGAGGCCCAAAGGTTCCTCTAGGTTTAGATGTATCTTTAAAGGTTCCTCTAGTAACTTGAAGTTCCCCAACTACTCCTGTAGAGGAGACCTTATTAGAGGTACCAAAAGCTGTCTCAGCTGCATAGACACCAACCATCAAATCTGCAAACTTATCAAAGCTTAGACCTACAACTTTAAGATCATTCTTAAATGAATTTTTAGATTTACTTAAAGTAGTGCGAAGTTGTGTAACATTAAACTGTTCTTTTTTATTAAGCTCATTAGCTCTATATCTTGCAAGACCTTTTTCAGCGTTATCTTCCCAAATCTTTTGTTCTTCCTCAGAAGAAGCATTGTATATTTCAGCCCCTAGTTCAGAAGCTCCAGCATCTGTTGAAAGAGCTTCTAGCACACTATTGATAGTCTTAACGGCTTCTTTCACAATACTTGTCTCCTCTTCTTTCTCAGGTTCAGGAGGAACAACTACTTCATCAGAGGAAAATTCTTCTCCTGGTCTGTTAGGTTGCTCACCTCTGAATACTCTAAATTGATTCAACCAAAATCCTACATTACCAAAGAGGTCTTTAGTATTATCCATCGTTAAACCCTTAAGGTCATCTGTGGTAAACTGAAAGGAACCTATTCTAAGAAGGTTCTTGCCCTCCTCAAAGTTCTTATCCATCTCAGCATCAGTTCTAAAGAGGAATACATTCTTACTGAGTTCCTCTCGTTCCTTCTCAGATGCTGTCTGAAGGGCTTTAGCTCTAAGCACTAGGGCTATCTCAGGATTAGTAGCAAAGGCAGCTAGAGAGACTTCTGACACCCCTCTGTCCCTATCCTGACCTGTAGGTATACCAGATATTCCTGTACCAGTACCTTTAATAATAAGACTTATTCTCTCCCCCCGTGTAGCAGGGATAACACCAGTGATCTTATGATTAGCCTCAACCATCTTACGTTCCTGTTCATACTGAGCAGCAGCCTGTTTAATATATTCTTTAGCTACTAGAGGGTCTTCTACATCCTTTAAGTATGTATTTAAGGCTGCTCTCTTCTTCTTGTTTATTTCGTTAAGGTCTTCCTCAGGTGTTTCAAATGTAGTAGCACCAGTAGCAGACAAGTCGTGAGTACCAAAGGTACCCTCTTCCTGTAGACGCTCCATCTGTACGGAGACTCTCTCTTTTGAGAGGGCTTCTGCTTCAGCTGCGTCTATAATTCCCTGTGCTGTGTCTCCAGCCTTCTGTCCGGTAATTACATCCTTAAATAAATTCTCGTGAACCACAGTAGCTAGGTCAGCAATTTCACGAGGGGTTTTATCAGGGTTAGCCTCTATTAGAGCTTCTAAGTCTCTAGAGAACTGTAGCTCAGCATTCAGTATACGAGCAGCACTATTATATACCTGTCCATCACCAAACTTCTTACGAATACCATTCAGTATTAGAGCAGTAGGAGGCTTAGAGTTATTGTCTGAAAAGTAAGATTTAACTAACTCAGACATCCCCTTGTTTAATAAGTATCCTTTAACAGCAGGTCTAAACTGAGACTTAAGAAGAATTACTGTTTCATTATTTAGAACAGAAGTTCTATGTTTAGCAGCTTTGGATACTGGATCAACAGCAGCTCTAAGCTTTGTGGCAGCCTCTGGTGTGAGACCGTACTCAATCATGTGTTCATTGAAGGCGTTCTCATCTATTTTCTTACCATCAGAAGTGAGTACACTATTAGCAGTTAACATAGCATCTCTATAAGCTATAGATGTAGAACCACTCAGCTTAGCATCAGCATGCATTGCTGTCCAACGCTTCTCTGCTGTTATCTGGCTCTTATAATCCACCATTGCTTTAAGATGGGCGAGTCCTTCCTCATAAGTAAAGTTTTCAGGACTATCAAAGAGAGCACTCCCAGTTTTGTTATCTCTATCTTTAATATTAGCGTTCTGTGTAGTTCTCTTATTAGTTTGAATAGTAGTGAGATGTGTCCTATACCCATTCTCTAGGGCTTTGAATATCTCCCCATACTCAGTACCTCCATTGATCTCTGATCGTAGGGTGGATCCATTACTTTGAGGATTACCTTTCATCTGATCTATGAGTTTAGTTAATATCTCAGGATCGGCTATGGCAGGATTCTCTCTAGCATTCTTTAACATCTTGTTAGCTATAGCAGTCAAGACAGTAGCCTTAATTTCTCTATTATCAGCTCCTCTCTTAGTATCAGAGATTCCTTTAACAATACTGTTAACAGTCTTTACGTTCAAGCCCTTAGCTATAAACGTAGACATCATGTTCCTATGTACAAAGGCATACTGACTAGGATTAAGGTCATCATCTTCTACGATAGTCTCTTTACCAGATACTCTATCAGCATGTGCTGTAGCCAATGAATCAAAGTGAGAGTCTACTGAAGTAGTAATAGCAGCAGCATTGGTTGAAGCATCTTCAGCCTTCTTCTGCTTAGCTAAGTCAGTAGCAGCTAAACCAGAGAACTTATGATACTCTGCTTCCATCAATGGAAATAGTTCAGCAGCATTAACAGGAGCTAAACCATGCTTTCCTCTATTTACAATACCCATCATACCACTATTGATACTTTCTAACTTCTCTTTTCTAGATAACCTAGAGTCACTTAGAATTGCTGCACCTTCAATCGTAGCAAAGTTCTTGATATTCTGATTAACTATAGCAATAGTCTTTAAGTCTTCAGCCTTAGTGTAGGCCCACATAGCCTCAGGCTCTAAGCCACCAGGTTGCTCCTTATTATAAGCTGAAGCTAACTGTGCATCTAAGGTATCATTATGTATCTTCTGAGCTAACTTCTTCTGAGCTAAGCTCTCTATAGAACCTGCCAGAGAATTAAAACCTCTAGAACGAGTTTGTTCTGCCAGTCTAGTATCTACTGTTCCTTGTACCTGTACACTAGTAGAAGGAGCTGTTATTGATGTTTGAAATTCATCTAAAGTAAATCTGTTTGCTTGTTGGGCCATTATGTAGTACTTCCTGTGAATCTATTGTATATCTTACCATCTGCTTGTTGACCATACCCAATAGAAAGACCGGCATTAATAGCATCTCCAGCAATACCAGCAATAAGACCTGTCTTGCTTGGTAGTGAACTAAGACCGCTGAAGGCTTGGTTATTCTTATTGAGAGTATCCAAGGTTACGTTATGTTGTTTTCTTTGTATGTCTCTTGTGACAGTCTCAAAGTTCTCCTGCTTTCTATGGATAGCCATAGATAACTCAGCTTCTAAAACTTGGAATCTCTTCTCTCCTGTCTGAGAACCCATTCCTCCCTGTTGATAAGCAAGCACCTTCTCTGCAGCTAGAGTCTTTCTAGCAACCCTATATTGCTCATCTACTCTAACAGCGTGTTTCTTAGCTTCTAACTGTTGTATCTCTCCTAAGTGGAGGTAGCTGTTATAAGCGAGAGTATTGTTTTGAGCTACCTGTCTGTTAGCTGCATCATACTGAGAAAATACTCTGGCTGTCTGGTCCTCATAGTCTGAGACCTTACTAAACATAGATATACCAGTACTAACTGCCTGTAACATCATGTAACTTTCAGGAATGCCAAAGCCCATTAAGCTAACCTACAAAATTCATAGAACTTCACGTTATTAATAGTCTTCTCTCCAAGTATCTTAAAGCCACACCATTTGATCCACCTTAGGTGAGCTTCATTTCTACTGTCTATTACATTACAGAGATGGGGATACATCTTATTCATCTTATCTATCTCCGCTTTATTTTGTCTTAGGAATATCCTACTAACCTTTTGTAATCCTGTACTCCCTAACATCCAGATCTGTCCCATTACATCAGACAGTGGTGTGATACCAAACATAGCTATAACATGACCATGAGCATCTATAATAGATTGACAATAGACACTACTTATGTAACCTAATGTTAACGCTTGTTCTGGAGTATGTCCAAATACAGCTACTTCTCTTGTATCAGCAGGTGCTAAATTAGGAGCCAACTCACAGACATCATGAAGGGTTGACTTCCTGTAATACGGTTTCATTTCTTATTTAAATACTCTGTAGCCCTATTAGTTAGTATAGGATCATCTTGTAAATAACCAATACCTCTGTTACATTTGTTACAAAGTATCCCTCTAATTTTATCTGTTTTATGACAATGATCTACGTGCATCTTCTGAATATCTTCTGGTGTTTCTGCTTTCTTGTCACAGATAGCACATAGATAGTTTTGATTAACTAGTATTTCCATATACTTCTCAATAGAAATACCATACTTACGTTCTCTATGTCTGAAAGATTCACATTGTTTACAATGTCCTTTCTTACCGTCTGTCCTGCCCTTACTATTATAGAAACTATCAAAGGGTTTATCCTGTTTACACCACGGACAGTATTTCATTAACGCCTCCCAGCGGTGCGTACCACATAATTACCTTCCCAGTCAGCACCAGTGAAGGCACAAGGTAGGTATGAGTCAGACAGTAGTTCTATCTTAAGCTTCTTAGCGTCAGACAGGATGATCTTCTTAAAGTTACCGGTCTCAAATGGGATAGTACCTATGTTATTCAAAGGAGAACCAAGGATACGACCAGTGAATATATGGTCAAAGAAGGCTCGTCCTGGTGCTGTCACCCTCATCTTAAAGAAGCCGGTATTAAAGTAATCTATATTGAATTTCTTAATCTTAAGTACTCCACCAGCTAGAGAGCTCTGTCTACCTGCTACCTCAGTCTTGATGGTAGGCTCAGTAAACTCATATATAAAGCTATACTCTTTACCAATGAAGACATCATGTGTTGAGAAGTCTCCAGAAGTACTCAGTACTAACGAGTCGATACCTAGTCTATCTGAGAGTTTAACCTGAGATACACCTTGTACCAAGGAGCCTTCTCTACTTACCCATGCTGGCCCTAAGACTACTCTAAACTGAGAGCCAAAGTTATCTGGATATGGAATAGTCCATTCAGTAATATTAGTCTCAGACTGATACTCTCCTCTAGCGGTAACCAGTCTATCAAGATGTACCTTGAATGAAAGCTGAGCATCAGACTCATCGAGTCCTACTAGGTTAGCATCTTGTAGAGACATCTTGTCCAAGTAGGTTCCATCAGGACGTACTATCACAAAGTAAGCAATATGCTCTATGATCTTCATCCCTATGACCTGTTCTTCAGGTTTGAATCTCCACTTAGACCATGAGCTTAACTTCTTCTCTCCCCTTTGGAAGAGGAACTTGTATACAAAGACTTCATTCAGGTTCTTATCTGAAAGTACAAACAAGAAGTCATCATGAGGTATGATCTCAAAGCCTTTACCCTTGATATAACTAGGTACATGACTTGTGATATTCTCAGCTGTTTCCTCTTGTAAGTCCTCTACTACACCAAACTCTCTTAGTATACTGAACCCATCATTCTCATTAGCAAAGTAAATCTTCCTACCATTAATCACAGGCTGTACCAGTTTATCATGGTCATACTGAGTTAACAGGGAGAGCTTTGCGTTAGTAGGGGTGAGGCCACCAGCAGCAAACTCTGACAGTCTAAACTGAGAAAAGTCACTGAAGATGATAAGGTTCTCATTAAAGGGAGCAAAGTTCTGGAGGATACTTACTTCATTAGTAGGAGCAGCTAGGTCTATCATATCTGTATCTAACAGATCGGTAGCCGTAGTAGTATAGAAGTTAAAGAACTCTCCTAATTCAGAGAGTATGATGTTCTCATTAGCTAAGAAGCTAAATCTATTCTTATGAAAAGAGATGTCATTGATCGTCTCTCCTATAAAGGAGGGATCAGGAGCAGTCTCTAGGTCACCAGCTATCCTATCAGTCCAGTCTATCTGTGATATAGAGAAGTCAGGTCTACCAAAGTCATCAGCAAAAGCATCATCCCAAGGGTCAGGTGCAGCTCTGATCATATTGATAGGCATGGTAGCAGGATCTATTGTATTAGCTAGTCCAGGTTCTACAGTCTCTACCCACTCTCCTACATCTTGATCATTCTGGTTATTATGTTGTAACCAGTAGTCATCTGTAGAGCTCCCAGGATCGCCTGTAACCTTTATTGTAAAGCCATCCTTGGTAGTAGCAGGGAGGTCAGTAAAGTCCTGTATAGTGTCCTTAATGCCTATCATGGTGGCTTCAGGAGCCTGTACATGAAGGGTAAAGTCACTACCATCATCCTTAGAGATGTGGACATTACTACCACCAAACTTAGTTACAGTGTACCCTGTGGTAGCCATAGCTGACGCTAGGTTATTCACAAAGGTATCAGCATCAGCATCAACTGTGATAGTACCTACGTCTACACCATCAATAGATACAGCTACACTATGGGTAGCACTGGCTTGCTTAACAAAGACAATACCCTCGTAATTCCTAGTGTCACCTAAGGTAGCACTCTTGGCTGTCACGATGTTCTTATTAAGGATAAACGTGAAGTCAGCCACAGTGAATAACCTAAGGTTATCCCTAGCATCAGCTGTGGTGATATACGTTAGTGTCTCACCGGCTGAAGCTCCTGCTAGAGAACGGCTATAATCAGTAGAACCAAAGTCTGTACCAAAGGCTGCATCCCAAGGATCTTGAGTAGTCTGTATGTGGTTAATCTCCATCTCAGTCTGAGTAAAGTCTGTAGCGAAAGCTGCATCAAACTGTTGGGAACTAATGAGAGCAACATACCGCTCAGTAGCAGACCTATCAATGAAGTGAACCTTAGCATCTGTGTCTGTCTTATTGTTTAACTTAGTAACGTGCTCTAGAGGAGGCCTCTTCTTCAGACCCTCAGCAACAGTAACTAGTCCATTCTCTTGTAACTCAGCTTGTGAGGCAAGGCGTAGACTAGGTGGCTGCTGAGAAACTCCATTTATTAGATTGGATATTTGTTCGGAGATTAAGGGCATTTACCATGTTTTCCTATGCTTCTTAGTTATATTATACATATCTATATCACTATAGCCTACATTGTAACCAGCTCTATCTGTCTCATCATCCAATAGGTCAGCATAGGCTTCAGCTTCCTCTACTCGATTAACACTCTCTGCTGATACTTGTCCTATGATTTCCTCTTGGAATATCCTAGCTGCTCTTACTGTTACATATTGTCTAAAAGTTTGAGGAGTATCAACAAAGTCAAGTAGAGTAATAGTAACAGCATTGGTGATAGCTCCAGAGAAGGTGAACGTGTTGTTATCCAAGTCATATAGAAATGGAGAACCTGATCGTCCTCTCATGGTAGTAAGAGTACCGGGAACCATGACTGACATAATGTTAGAACCTAGTGGTAAATAACTGTCAGAATCTAATGATAATGTTACGTCCCACTCTGTATTGAAATGCCATCCCTTTTGCTGTATAGACCTATTGGTATTAGACAACAGGTTCTTAGCTTGAGTAACCTCTACAGTAGTAGCTGTTGCTAAACTAGATACTGCAGCTTCACCTATAGCAGCAAGCAACATATTGACTGCCTGTAGCTCATCCAGAGGTACTTGTGATATAAAGGCCATTAGGTTAAGATCGTGTGAGCTGTAAGTTGAGCCATACGGCAAGTAACATTATCAGTACTGTCTACGTTACCAATAAAGATATTAAGGTAATCATTGGTTGCCATTGAAGCAAACCCTGATACACTCATAGGTACTGAATTAACTGTAGTAGCAGGACAGAAGCCACCGATCTTAGCTCCAGTTACAATGGTTCCACCTTTGGTAACAGCCATGACTAACTCTTTGTCTATAATAGCAGTGTCAATCTCAAGCATAACTGAAGCTGTGAAAAAGACATTCTGAGTAGGAGTACCTGTATACCTTAGTTGACCATCAGTATTCATATCAAACTCATTAGCAGTAGGAGCAGTACTTAAAGTAAATGTACCTGCTGTTTCTACAGCTACCATGTTAGTCAGTGAGGTAGGCGTTACATTAGCTTGTCCAGCTATAGTTGTACTCGCAGCTGTACTTAGGTAAATGCTTCCTTGTTTAACCTGACAGGACTCCATGAAGTCCCGTAAATCTTGCGGGGTTATTGAACCAGCTGCCTGTGAATCTTGAAGTAAGTTGGTGGCTATATCAGACACCGTGCGTGAAGTATCCACCATCAGTATTTTTCCTTTAAGCTTAAGTTAGACATATAATAAAAGAAACGGGGAGTCTATACCAGCACTCCCCACTATCCTTAACTATCAGTTACAGTCGTGCCAGAGCCGGAACCCTGTACAGACATACTGAAACCTGCAGTAGCAGCACAAGCAGCTGGAGCTTTACCAGCAAGTCGTACCATTGCTTTCGCAGGAACAACAAAAGGCTGATTCCCAGGAAAGCTAAAGCTACCAGGAGATGTAGCGTTACCGCCAGTAGCAGAAACAATATCATTGTCATTGACAACGAAAGTGAGCTTAGCTATAGTTCTCCAAGTTTCAGAATTAGCAACACCAGAAGATTCAGCATGAGCTACCTGAAGGGCAATCTCAGCAGTACCAGCACCAGAAGCAGCAGCATCTACATCTGCCCAAAAGCCATGTACATATCCAGTGTGACCTGCAGGAATCTTCCAAGTACAGTTACCTGACTCTTTAGAACCTGCATCAATAACAGCATGAACACCACCACCAGTTACATCAGCGATAGTGATTGCACCAGCAGCAGCAAGTCCAGTACCAGAGGCAATAACTTCAGCCTTCTGAATAAAGGAAATAGTCTGATTAGTCATCTCAACTTCAGTTGCACCATCCATGGCTACATCCTCAGTTGCTTGATTGAAATTAGCATCAAGATATGTTACTCGTACACTAGTTGCACCAGTGCTACCAACATCATCAGCAGCAGACGCAGAGACAACATCAATATCAGCACCAAGAATGACAGGGAATACCTGATCAGCATTGGTGTTGGTGATGGTCTCAAAGGTCGTGCCGATAGTAGCATTATCTGCATAAGGTTGAACCAACTCTACATTCGTTACTGTATCAGCAGCGAGTTTAAGGGCTTCGGAGTTAGCAATATCAGTCATAATCTAATCTCCTTTCCTTAAGAGGTTTTGAGTTCAACGCATGCTTCAGGACGAATGAAGCTGTGCCCCATTGCGTACTTAGCTACGATGATCCAACCTTGGTTTAAGATAAGATACTCAGTCTCTACTGCGAGATTCAAGAGTTTAACTGTAGCTACGGCAGACTTATGCATAATAAGAGCCTTAGTCGTAGAGAAGTTAGCTTCATGAGTCGTAACCCCAGTGGAGTCAGAGATCGTAGTAATAGGCAGGTTATTAGTCTTCACAATGTGAATACCAGCTACCTTCATAACTTCGCCTTCAGCATACACACCACGTCCACCCCAGTCACGATTGATCAGGTCAGTGGTCTCTGCCATCAGGTAATACTGGGCAGGGCGTACATACATATAGCGATCACTCTCTGGTACATTACCTTCATCCAAGTTCTCAGCTGCATCAAACAAGCCTGAGCCCAAGGTTGAACCTGAAGTACCATAAGAAGCATTGGTCAGTACTGTTCCACCGTTACCATTGGTAACCAGTGTAGCAGAACGAGCACCAAGTACTCCCTCTTGTAATACGTTCTTATCCCACTGAGTACCAAGGGCAATACCTGCCTCCTTAGCATAAATGGAACGTACATCAAAATGAGACATAGCCTCATCAAGGTTGTTCACAAAGTGGTCAGCAGTCAAGAGACCGTCAATCGTGATAACCTTTTCATTCTTATGGATAATCGTGCCATCCAATTGTCTACCCGTAGTCCCAGTATTACCACTACCATTGATATAAGCATACTCAATAGCATCCGTTTTCCAAACAAGAGGAAAGGACGCACTGATACCAGAGCTGATGGAGCGAATAACATGCTTGTCCATCGTTACTGAAGCTTGCTCGAAAGCAGTTAGAACCTCACCAGCATAGACCTTAAGAAACAACGCAGATGAATCACCCGTGCTGTTGGCCTGACCGGTTCGGGTCATGGTTAGGACTGGAGCAGTAGTGTCTGTTACTGCCATAATATTCTCCTAGTTAAATTAATTAAAAAGTACATAACATAATGTGCTACACTTTCTTTAACTTTCAACTAGAGATTATCCACCGCAGCAGGTCTCTGTCTACTTCTTAAATACTTATAGCTGTCCTACTCTTATAGCTTCCCTTGCGAGAAGATATCTGATCTATCTAATTTTCTTAATACGTCATTCCTGTAGGCGGTATCATTCTCATAGCGGGGGTCCTTCATCGCAGCAGTGACCTCACCATTGGATCTAAACACATCTCCACCCTCAGGTGTAGCTTGTTTTCCACCATAGGTATTACCTTCAACACCAGCTTTATTCTGGTAGTCTGCCTGTAGTCCTCTTGCTGCCATCTTAGCCATCTCCACGTTACCTGAGTTTACAGCACTATCATAAGCTGCCACTTGATCAGGACTGTAGTTAGCCTTGGCCCACTCTACCATGTTCTGATAGTTCTCACTTCCACCTACTTCGTTCTTAACATTATTACCAATCTGTTCACCTAGTGCTTTCTGTCCAGCGATGTAACCATCAGCTAGTTCTCTACTCACACCACCATCTTCCAACTGTTTATAACTCTTGTCAGACAGTGAACCATTAGCGGCATATTCTTTAGTCAACTCACCAATATCAAATGCACCTTTAGCTACTGGAGGATCTTGAGGTATCCCTAGATCTTCTTGTACATCTACAGGTACATCAGGACTATGCATCCTCTGCTCAAGGGCTTCATAACTAGCCTTGAGTTTAGCATAGTCTCCACCAAACTTATCCTCAGGTTTGTCTACTGGTTGTCCTTGATCATGAATTAACTCAGCACCATCAGCCTTCTGTGCCATCTCTTGATTGTAAGCGTCTTCAACAGATAGTGAGGTTGAGTCATTCTCTACTGTTAAAACGTCAGCCATTAGCTTCTATCTCCTTATTGAATCGTTCAGTAAAGGTCTCCCGTACTGTACCATTACGCAACTGGTGGGTTACCTTAGTAGACTCACGAGAACCCTGAGTAGATACCTTATGCTGAACATCAATAATCTTATTAACTACCTCTACATTCTTAAACTCTTTCTGACTAGTTACATTCCTAGTGAGTTTATCTTGTGCTTTAACTGCTTCCTTTTGTTCTGTATTCTTAG
>ERZ890604.657-NODE-657-length-11372-cov-4.592913_pt1 | contig 11372 bp, 15 predicted proteins | sample MGYA00521097_ERZ890604 | MGnify/ENA primary metagenome ERZ890604 (study PRJEB32303, sample SAMEA104408625) | aquatic metagenome | biome: Brackish water; feature: Chemocline; material: water | place: Baltic Sea | collected 2014-10-26T21:54:00 | depth 120 m ... | reverse complement strand
TCCCTTAAAGGGAGAATTCTTTACACACTGCCAATGTTTCATTGACAGCCTTAAGACCAGCAACGCTGGATGTACCCTCGTAAAGCAGGTCTTGACCTGGTTCAGAGAGGCGGGAAGAGCCCTCGTAGAGGGGTTGACCATGTACTATTTTGGAACAAAATATTACATCTTTACCACTGATGTCTTCGCTGTAAGCGAATACTTTAGTGATAGTGCCGTCAACTAGCTTGACGGTGCTAAGAGAACTTTGAACTTGTTCATCGTTCTTGTTTGTGTGAGTGATCACCTTGGTGAACACGATACTACCTGTTGTTAAATTTGCCATTTTGATAAATTTAGAATTAATAATTAGACCCGGAGTGCTTTGAACTTTGGGGACAAGGTGGGGTGCTGTTCTATATACCCTCACACGTTCAGAAATAAGCCCCAAAAAAAATTTTACCATATTTTAATTTTTGTATCAAAGTTTTTATATCTTTGCAGCGTAATATTATTCATCCCTCGGTAACCAAAAAAGGGATTAGACATCGGATTGTAGTCCTAAATAAGGATAGAGTTTTCTCCGGTAATTACAAAAGAGTTAAAGTATAAGCTCTAGTTAGGATAGAATGCACACAGGTAGGTGCGGTGAATTAACACCAGTCTTACTATCCTTGGGTCCCTTAGAGATAAGGCGCACTGCTAGAGTGAAATCACAACTTGAAAGAGAAACCCAAGGGGGATACCTATATCCAATTATGAAAGATTATTATTTAGATAAAAATAAGAAAGTTGTGTTTACCAAAGAGTATCATTTAAAGAGAGGACATTGTTGTAATAACAAGTGTTTGCATTGTCCGTATAAAAAAAAGTCTAAAAAAGATACTGATCTAAAAAAATAATTTATATCTTTGCCCAGAAATTAAAACTAAATATAATGACAAAGAAAAAAGAAACATTTAAACCCTTAAGAGATTGGATTCTATTACCAGACCCAAGAAAAACTAAAACTGAATCAGGTATTATACTATCTGACACAGATCGTCAGAAAATGACTACTAATGTATTAAAGGTTTTAGATATAGGACCTGAAGTTAAACATATTAAGAAAGGAGATACGGTAATGGTAGATCCTTCAGTAGCAGGTATGATTATTGATATAAATGAGACTTCTCATGTATTAGTATCAGAGTTTCACTGTTTAGGTATAATGTAATGAACGGTTCAGTAACTATTACCTTAGAAGATTATCACACTTTTTTAGAAGCATCTGTAAAGACTAAAGAGGCTAGAGAAAGGTTGGTAAAGACTGCTAAAGAGTTAGGAGTATTTCTATCATACTTAGCAAGTAGAGAGAACATAAAGAATCATGTAGAGGCTTTTAATGTACAATCAACTACTTCTAAAATACAGTTTGATGGAACTAAAGCAATAATATCATTAAGAGAAGATCTATGAAACTAACATTAAATTTAGATACAATATCTAAGTATGTATCATTTTGGAATAGTATTTTTAAACTAACTAACAAAGAACTAGATGTATTATTAGATTTTATTGAGGTATCTTCTGTACATGGGTTATGTACAATAGAGTCTAAAAAAGCAGTTTCTTTAACTAGAGGATTAAAAGATTATAATACTTTAAACAACTACGTAAAGAAGTTAAAAGATAAAAACGCAATACAATTTAAAAATGGACGATACATCTTACACAAGATACTCTCAAACAAGCAAGCTGTCTCTATCCGAGTGGTACGAGGGAGATAGAATGGGAAATATACTGAGTTTCTATTGGATAGAAGACTCGTTACTTTCTATTGTACAAGACAAAGAAGGAGAATTAGTAGAATTAATAATAACAGATTTATAATATGGATATATTAAAATTAACAAAAAACTTTGCTGTAGAAGCAGTAAAATTTATAGCGGCAGGAGCACCTATAGTTCCAGAAGAAGTATTTAAAGAGCGTTTAGAAACATGTAACTCTTGTGAACATTTATCTGGAGATAAGTGTATGAAATGTGGATGTACTATGTCCGTAAAATGTAAATGGGGTACAGCAGCATGTCCAATAGATAAATGGGGAGCAGTACACACGAAATAATATACCAATTATCAAATAAGTACGATTTACCTGCAAAAGTTATTAAAGAAATTATAACTTCTCAGTTTAAATTCTCTGCAATGATAATGAATAGCGGTGGTTTTGATACTGTACGGTTACCCTATTTAGGTAAGTTTACAGTTAATCCAAATAGAGTAAAACATATAACTAAAAAAGCAAATGAAAAAAATAATAAATTACCTCTTAAGAAGATTTAACTTCTTACATTATTGTAACTTTCACAATAAAAATTGTAGGAGACGTGTTTATACGACAGAAAAAGACTATGTTTGTTTGGTTACGGGTAATACGCATAAGAAAAATGACTCTGGACAAAAATTATAATATGAGCTTAAGAACAACACTTAAAAAAAATAAAACAGTACGAGGAAGAAGGTGGACTATTAGAAAAAATGACGATAATAAGGTCACAGAGGTTAAAATGATATTTAAGCCTGAAGAGTATGTTACATATTCTAATTCTAGAACTATGTACGGTGATAAAGCTTTATTAGAAATATTAGAAAAAGAGTATGAAACTTCAAGATGATTTACTTTATATAAAAGAAAGTAATACTGTGCATGCTAGCCCCTATGCTCGTACTATATTAGAATTCAAAGATTTAAAGTTAAAAGAATTAGCTTTTGTATACTTTATGGTAGATCATAGATCTGCATATTCTATATATGAGTGGGACCAAAGAAGTATAGAGGTAATATCTAGTATATTTGGAGAAGACAGTAAGTGGAGTCCCTCAAGTAAAGTATCAGCAGCGTGTGACAAGTATGAAAAGTTAATTGAAACATCAGCTGTAAGGTTATTAAAAGCTGCAAGAGAATCTATTGTTAAGTTAGAGAAATATTTTAGAACTATAGATCTAACAGAGATAGATGATAGGGGTAAGCCTATATACGCCGCTAAAGACTTGATTAACAACTTAGAAAAGATGGGTAAAGTAGTAGATGGGTTAACAAGATTAGAAGAAATAGTAAAACGAGAAGAACAGGCTGCTAATCTTAATAGAGGTGGAGTTGAAACAAATAAATATAGTGTATAATGGATTTTTTAGAAGATTTAGACCTTTACAACAATGCAATGATAAACGCATATAATGTTATAACTAAAAGAATTGATTTTGAAGATGTGTTCATTGAATTAGAAGAGGAATCAGACGATTTATTTGATTTTCCTTTACCTTTTAATCCTTTTATACATGCAGATATATCTAACGATGAAATAGATTTAGTTATAGAACATTTCTCGCAGTTAGAAGAATATGAAATGTGTGCAGAACTAGCTGAGTGTAAAGATGTTAAAGAATACAAATAGAATAAGGCCAGCTGCTGTACATTTTTTAAAGTACAGTGCGTATACCACATCTCTTCCTGGTACGAAAGATTATTATGAATATTGGGATGAAGAAAAGAACAGATGCTTATATGGATACACAGCTGATGCTGGTACAGAAGATGAGTTACATGTTACAGGATTTCATTACTTTTATTTAAACTACTGTCCTATTGATAGGGCAATAGATGAAGAATTACCGGATGGTACTATGCAATCTAGACGTGAAAGGACATTTCCTGCATTTTATGATGGAGATTGGGATTATTTTAACGAGATAGATAAAGCTAGGGCAGAAAATAGACATATGATTGTCTTAAAAGCAAGACGTAAGGGATATTCTTATAAAGCTGGAGCAATGCTTGCTCGTAATTACTTCTTTATTCGTAATTCTAAAAACTTTGTATTTGCTGCACAAAAAGAATACTTAATTGGTGATGGTCTTCTATCTAAAGCATGGGAGTTTTTATCTTTTATAGATGATAATACAGCGTGGACTCAACCTCGTCTTAGAGACAGAGAAATGAGTAAGATGTCTGGATATAAGAAGAAAGTTAATGGGGTAGATATTGAGATGGGTATGAAATCTCAGATTATAGGGGTATCTTTGAAAGATGCTCCAGATAAAGTGAGGGGAAAGGCGGGAGAATTAGTTTTCTTTGAGGAAGCTGGTTCTTTCCCCGGACTGCTCAAGGCATGGGAAGTAACAATGCCAACAATGAGACAAGGTTCTAAAACTCTAGGTATGATGGTAGCTTTTGGTACCGGTGGTACAGAAGGTGCTGATTTTGAAGCAATGGAAGAGATATTTTATAATCCTGCAGCATATGATTGTATGGCGTATGAAAATATATGGGACGAAGGGTCAATGGGAACAAAATGTGGGTATTTTATACCTATATATACTAATCTAGATGGATTTATAGACGAACAAGGTAATTCTCATAAACAAGAAGCTATAGAATACGAAGGAAGTGCCAGAGATAAAAAAAAGGGTGCAGCAGATGCCAAATCGTTAGACCAATACATCGCAGAGCACCCTTTCTCTCCGGCAGAAGCTACATTACAAGTTACAGCAAATTTATTTGATGTTGCATCACTTCAAGAACAATATAATAAAATAAAAGCAAATGATTTACATTCTATAGGTACAGCTGGGGATTTTTATCATGATACAACTGGTTCTGTTAAATTTAAACCTAATCCCTCTAATAAACCTATACTTAGGTATCCTCACAGGAGAGAAGATGACAATACAGGTAGTATAATTTTATATGAATCTCCATATAGAAATGAAAAACAGCAAGTACCACATAATCTATATGTATTATGTCATGATCCATATGGACAAAGTCAAGCAGCGGACTCAACATCTTTAGGAGCAGCATATGTAATTAAAAGACCTAATAATATATCAAGGCCAGATGACATGATAGTAGCTTCATATGTAGGTAGACCTAATAGTTCTGATGAGTTTAATAGGAACTTATTTATGTTAGCAGATTACTACGGGTGTAAGATAGGGTTTGAGAATGATCGAGGGGAGATAATAGCCTATGCAAAAAGGTATAGAAAACTACATAAATTACAGGAAGAGTTTGAAATGTTAGATAAGAAGGAGCTTCAGTCAAGAACTGTAAAACGTCAGTATGGTATGCATATGACAGAAGCTAGAAAAAGACAAGGTGAAATATATATTAGAGATTGGCTTATAACTGTAAGAAGTACTGATGAAGAAGGTAAGCAGTTATTAAATTTACACAAAATATATGACCCAGCTTTTTTAACAGAGTTAATTAAATTTAATCATAAAGGTAATTTTGACCGTGTTATGGCGTTTATGATTGGGATGTACCACACTAAAGAATTATATAACGCAGAGATTAAAGATATATTAGAAGACAATTCAAGTAACTCTTGGTTTGATGATATATATAAATAAGTGGTATAGTAATAAAGTATATACATAAATAATATGTGTATGTATTTTGATGGAATAAAATGTGTATATTTGCAAGATTATGGGAACATACAAAGAATTACCTAGACAAAAACTTCCAATTAAGAAGAAAAATAAGGAGTGGAGAGAAGACTGTGTTACGTCATACATAAGTATTTCAAATGTAGGGCACACTGGCGGAGGAACTTCAAATGGGAGAAAATCAGATTTATTAAGACTTTACGATTTCTATAATGGAGAGATAATGGATAAGGATTATGATTATGTGTTAAAGCCTTATGGTAAAACACGTAGTAATTTTCCGTCTAAAATGCGTAATTATCCTATTCTAAAACCTATTATTGATTTATTATTAGGAGAAAAAGCAAAAAGGCCTTTTAATTATACTGTATCAGTTACTAATGCAGATGCTGTAAGCCAAAAGGAAGAGAAAAAACAAGAAATGATTCTTGAAAGTTTAAGACAGAGAGTTATAAATCAGCTTAATGAAGATGGAATGCAAACTGGTGTTCCAACAAAAGATGTAGAAATGCCAGAAGATATTGCTAAAATGTTTGATAGAACATATGTAGATCAACGAGCTCTTATAGGTCAGCATTCTATGAACTATATTTTAATGGAACAAGAAGTAAAGCATAAATTACAAAAAGCTTGGTTTCATTTTTTAGTATCAGGAGAAGCTTATACTCACAGAGGCGTAAGAAACGGTGAACCATTTTATGATGTTATAAATCCTATTGATGTAGACTATGATTTAGATCCAGATTTAGATTATGTAGAAGATGGAGATTGGGCTTTAGTCCGTAAATATGTACATGCATCAACAGTTATAGATCATTATAATGAGTATTTAACGCCAGCAGATATAGATAAATTAGAAAGTCCAGAACAAAATATATTAGACAGTTGGTTAACTAGTTCTACTAAAACAAATCCTAATAATGCTAGTAGAGGTAATTTATTAGAAGTAATTACAGTATATTGGAAATCAAGAAAACGTATTGGATTTTTAACATATATGGATCCTATGACTGGATCTATAGAAGAGATGGAAGTAGCTGATGGCTTTATACTTCCAAATGAAATGAAAGAATTAGGAGCACAGTTAGAATGGTTATGGGTAAATGAAGTATGGGAAGGAACAAGAATTGATGAAACTATTTTAATAAATATACAACCCGTATCTAATCAAAGAGGTACTATGGATAATCCATCAAAGTGTAAATTACCTATTAATGGATTGCGTTATTCAGATACAAACTCTGATAATATATCTATGATTTCTTTGGGTATACCTTATCAGTTAAATTATAATATATATAAATATAGGTTAGAGTTAGCTATTGCTCGTTCAAAAGACATTATAGCTCAGTTTGATATTAATATGATTCCTAAGAAATGGGATATGGATAAGTTTATGTATTTTGTAGAAGGAACAGGTATTGCTTGGGTAGATTATAATAAAGAAGGAATACAATTAAATCCACAACATCAATCTGTAATGGATATGTCTATTAAAACAATAGAACAGTATATAGTACTATTACAATCTATTATGGAAGAGTGGGAAAAACTATCCGGAGTTAATAGACAAAGACAAGGACAGGTAGGACAGTATGAGGGAAAAGCTTCTTCTCAACAGTCTATTGTACAATCCTCTCATATTACAGAAGATATATTTAGAAAATTCTCTAGACTAGAACAAAAAGATATGCAAGCTCTTTTAGATTATTCTAAAGAAGCTTGGATAAGTGGTAAGAAAACTATGTATGCTATGCCAGATGGTACAACAGAGTTTCTATCTGTAGATCCTTTAAGTCATTCAGAATCTGATTATGGTATATTTATGACTGATTCAGGAAATGAAATGGAAAAACTTCAAAAATTAGAAGGTCTGTCTCAATCAATGATTCAAAATGGAATACCAGCATCTACTATAGCTGAAATGATAGACACTCAATCATTCACTCAACTTAAAGATAAAATTAGAGATGCTGAAGAGTCTATGCAGAAATTACAACAGCAACAACAACAGTCTCAAATGCAGATGGAACAAGATAAATTAAAAACTGAACAAATGAAAATGGAAAATGAAAATGTTCAGAATGATAAAGACAGAGATAATAAATTGGACATTGCAGAGTTAAATAATGAAACTGCTTTAGATATTGCTAGAATGAAGAGTGATACTGATTCTAAGCAAATAGATTCTTCTATAGAGACTGCAACTATGAAAGACAGGACTGATAAAGATAAAGTACGAGAAAGTAGAGAGTCAACTGTTAGTAAAGAAAGAACAGATACTATGAATATGATCAGTGAAGAAAGAAAGGCATCTGCTGATAGAGAAAGTAATGAAAAGATTGCTAAAGAGAAGCCAACTAATACTGCAGAAAAATAGATGAGCAGAGAGATGGATTTATTAAAGCATGCTATTTCAAGTAGAACAAGTTATACTGAAGTTCTGCGTATGGATATGAAGCAGGCTGATACGGCTAAACAAAAAGCAGAGGGACTAACTACGTCTGAAGGAAATACTGCTATGACATTTAATTCTTCTAAAGGTGACTTTACTACTAAAAATATGTCACACAATTTAAATATAACTAAACAAGATAATGATGGGAATATTGTACAGTCTTATAGATCTGTACCTCCCGGAATAGATAACTTACCTATGGGAGATGATGTAGGAAAAGTAATAGAAACCCCAGCTACATATCAACAACCAAAAATTAATGATTGGTTTCTAAACTCTAATAATACTTCTTACGCTGAAAGTAAAAATTATCAAAGAATAAAAAGCAGTAGAAAAGGAGTAAGACAAAATCCTGACGGCTCACATTCAACGCATTTAATGGCAGACAATAATAATGATGAGGCATGGCCTACATTATTTCAAAGTAAAGATGGTAGTTGGTTTGAAGCTGGGTATGAAGAGGCTAAAATGAGAGATGAGATATATAAATTTGATTCTAAAAAAGAGGTAACTGACTTTGCTAGAAAAGGAAATTGGAAGGATACGTATAAACAAACCAATATCAACGATTGGTATATGAACCAAAAACAAGGAAAAGGATAACAATAAAGTGTTATATAATAAAGTTATTTATTAAATATAATACTGATGTAAAACAACTAAATATTAATACTAAATTTGTAAAATTATGGAACAACCGGAAAACGAAGATACACTAGATTTTAACGACATATCATTTGATGATATTGTATCTGTAGATAATAATCTTTCAGACACTTTAACTCTATCAGATGATAATGCAGACTCAATAAAAGCATCAGGAAGTGATGCTGAAGAATTGGGTGTAGAAGATGAATCAGTAAAAGTAAACAATGAGCTGGAGGAAGATGCAGCTAAAACTATTAATGATGACATTATTGAGCCTACAGATAAAGACGATGTAGACAAAGAAGAAATTGATGCTGCATTAGAAGAACAAGATAAAGAAGTAAGTAGTGATAAGGGTGAGGAATCAACTATAGTAAAAGAAGTATTAGACTCTTTAGGATTTGAAGGTGAGTATGACTATGAAGATACTCCAGAAGGTTTAAAAACTTTAACTTTAGATGTAGCTAATAAATTAGCAGAAGAGCAACTTGATAATATCTTGGAAACTTTTCCACTAGTTCAAAGACATTTAGAATATGTTATGAATGGAGGAGAATCTGAAGATTTTATGAGAGCTAATGATCCACAATCTGATTATGGGAAATTAGAACTTACTGAAAAAGATATTCCTATGCAAAGAGTAGTTTTAAGGAATTACTTTAAAGCTAAAGGGCATGAAGATGCGATGGTTAATGAATTACTTGAAGATTATGAAGATTCTGGTAAATTATTTGCTAAAGCAGAGTTAGCTAAAACACAGTTAAGTAAAGCTCAGGCTAAACAAAGATTAAGTATGTTAGAAGAACAAAAAAAATCTAACATAAAATCACAAGAGGAAGAAAAACAATTTTGGAGGGGAATACAAAAGACAATTCAAGAAACTGATGAGTTAGCTGGAATTTCTATACCAAATAGAGAAAAAAATAAATTTTTTAAATATATATCAGCTCCTGTCAATAGGCAAGGTCAAACACAAAGTATGGTGGATAAATCCAATAATACTAATGAGCAAAAACTTCTTATGGACTATTTAATGTTTAAAGGATTGAACTTAAAAGAAATTATAGCAACAAAAGCAAAAAGTCAAAATACTAGAAGTTTAAAAGATAGAATTCAAAAGTCTAGTAAAGCAACTTTAAAAAGTGCTAATAAAAAAACAAACGCAAAAACAAACTTGGATTTAAATGATTTAGATTTTGGATCATTAATGTCTTAGTGAGTTTTTCCCTGAACGAGGAGATAGGGGCCTCACTAAAATTTGATTAAAAATGCAAGTATTAAAAACGTTTTATAACGATCAGCAAATGACAGACTCAAACAGTCTGGCAAATGCTTTGATGGAAAAGCCAGCTGAGCTGTCTCCCATCATAACACATCTTGCAGGGAAAGAAGACAGACGATTTCCGTTAACAATGTTGACAGAAGGAGTAGGTAACGCTAAATCTATTGATAGATACGAGTATGAATACAGAGTAAAGACTCATGAAGTAAATATCAGACCAGTAGTATCTTCTGTTGGTAATGGACTTGGTGGAGCGCCGTTTACTTTAACATTCCCTGACAAATGGTTTGTATTTCCATACACTTTGATTTCAGAGTCTGGAGTACAAGCAAGAATTATGTCTGAGCCAGTTCAAGCTGGATCTAACTGGACATATACATTACAATTAATTGAGCCGGATGCTGCTGCATCTATCCCTGCTGCAGATATTGCTGCTGGAGGTATGTGGGCACAACTTTACGCTAATGTAGGATTAGACTTCTCTAGAGGTAATGCTTCTAACTGGTCAACTCCTGGTTTAGTACGTAATAAAATTGGTACAATTAGAAAGTCTTACCACTTTGCTGGTAACGCTAAAGATTATGTAGCTGAATTTTCTTTACCTACTAAAGGTGGAAAAACTACTAAACTTTGGATGGACTATGAAGAGTATCAACATATGTTAAGATTTAAAGAAGAATGTGAATTACTTTACTGGTATGGTGAGAAAACTTACGATGCTAATGGAGTAACTGCGATGAAAGATGAAAATGGTCAGCCGGTAATTACTGGTCCTGGACTACTTCAACAAATCATCAATAAAGATTCATACTCTACTTTAACTGAATCTAAGTTGATGAATGTAATAGGTGATTTATTCTATGGTATGACTGACGCTAGTTCAAAGCAAATTACGCTTTATACAGGTATTGGTGGTGCTAGAGAATTTGACACTGCATTAAAAGCTTACGGTGGTGGTTTTTCTACTGCTTGGACGGTTAATGCTGATAGTAAATTCATTACTGGATCAGGTAGATCATTAGGAATGACTGGATACTTTACTTCTTATGACCACATTGATGGGCATACAGTAAATGTAGTTAAGGTTCCTATGTTCGATCACGGACCTGTTGCACAAGCTGCTAAGAAACATCCTGTTTCAGGATATTCTATGGAGTCTTACAGAATGGTATTTGTTGATCAATCTAATTACGATGGCCAAGCTAACGTACAGATGATTAATAAGAAAGGACGTGAGATGATGAGATGGGCAGTTGCTGGTTCTGTTATACCTAGAGGTTTCTCTGGTTCAGATACTAGAGCGTCTGATATTGACGGTGCGTCAGTTCACATGCTTAAGACTGCAGGAATAGTGTTGAAGAGATTTGACACTTCGTTGGATCTACAATGTGTTGCATCGTAGGTTAATATTTAGTTTCCTTGGTAAGAAGGGGGGCGTTTCTAGTCCCCCTTATACCTATCTATACGGGCAAAGTTATTATTTATAGCCCAAACAAACAATTAATTAATTAAAAGAACAAAAAAATGAAAAAAAGTAATTTATTTTTAGTAGTCTGTGGATTCTTTGTG
>ERZ890604.653-NODE-653-length-11396-cov-7.045940_pt1 | contig 11396 bp, 13 predicted proteins | sample MGYA00521097_ERZ890604 | MGnify/ENA primary metagenome ERZ890604 (study PRJEB32303, sample SAMEA104408625) | aquatic metagenome | biome: Brackish water; feature: Chemocline; material: water | place: Baltic Sea | collected 2014-10-26T21:54:00 | depth 120 m ... | reverse complement strand
CTCGATGTCGGCAATCGTCTTAGCCCTCCACATGCGGGCTTCACGCTTCCACACGTTTGCCCGTACCTTACGCCGACCAAACTCAAGAACCCAGTTAGTCTGAGCCAGGGCAGGAATAATAAGAGTGCTGGACTCGTTCACAGTGTCAAGCCTTCCTTGACGAACCTCTCTAGAGTCCTCCGGCTTGCTGGAAAGGAAATCGGAAGTCTTCAACCAAACCCTCCAGTTTCCACTGGCTTCCTGTATCACAGAAACCTCACAAGCTAACCCCTGCCAACAAGTGTCCTGACCAATGCCACCGGGATAACTGTTGTTCCAGGTAATCTGCCCATCTACCGCGTACTGGCGCTCTCGACCAACCGTAACCCCGTCTGCCTGAACATACAGGTCTGGAAGCCCCAGGAAGAATCGCAGGATTAGCTCATCATTCGTGGCGGTAAGCGCAAGACTCGTAAAGTCAATCTCAATGCGGTAGCCGTGGAACAACGATGGCGCACGGTTAGGCCAGTCTATCCCAGAGAAAGTGCCGCCAGAAGCGGTAGTGGAATCAAGGTGCAAGTCATTCGACAAAACCTGCATCTTGTCACCTAGAGTGCGACCTGCAACCTCCTCTGAACCCTGACCCTCAACCCAAGGCCGAGAAGTCGTGCTAACAACAACATTGTCGGCTCGGTCAAATGGGTCATTCGCAAATCCATGATGGTTTGCCGAGACTCCCGTGTAGAAACTAGGAGGTAACGAGTCCAGCACCTTCACCCCTTCCCCATCAGCCACTAACTGATAACGTGTAGCCCCGTCCCTATGAAACAGAACTGATGCTGAACCCTCGAACAGCTCATCGAAAGCACGGGTGAAACCCTCACGCTTCTTGGCTGTTGAACCATCCTTCACATAATGGTTCGTGGAACGACCATAAGGCCCATAGAACAAATCACCAAACTCACCGGGCAAGTCTGAAACTCCACGGAAGTACGGCTGGTTCGGCGGTCTGTCTGGATGAATCGTCATTAAACGCCTCCAAATCCACCGTAACGGCTTCTGGCATAATCATTATTGCCACGATTAAGCCCAATACCGATGTGGTGTTTAGCCGCAGCGGTTGAACGATTAGATTGCCGACGTGCCATCTTCAACCCCTGACTCCACATCTGACCCGCATGACGAATGTGAGTACGGTCTGAATCTCGGCCTGAGTAACGAACTACAACCCCCCAACTAATCCACTGACAAAGACTCTGTGGAACATCTGGAGTATCATCATCATTCTCCAGGTAACGAGGCGTACCAGAAACCCTTATCGTGTACGTCCGAGCTTCTGATGGATTTGGGTACAGCCGCAAAAGAACACCACCGTTAGGCCCAACACCAACCTCATAAGCCTCATACGGAGTGCCTGAACTGGTGGTTGTAACGTTACGCCTAAACGTGGCCGGAGGGACAACATTTATCGCTCCCGCTTGCGCCGTATCATGCAGCACATCATCATAATAGATGACGTTGTTGGGCAACTCATAGTCCTGTGTTCCAGCCTTAGTCTTGAACGTAAAGATGCTTTCGCCCCAACGAGGACGATGTGCATACTCATACATCTCCTGCATGGCAGCATTCACCCACATCTTAAACGTTTCATCGTCAATGTGAGAGTTAGAGTCGCGGGTTGACTCCGCGATAGCTTGCTTCAGGATACGTCCAAAAGTCCAGTAACGAGGCTGCAAAGAGTAAGCCCCTTGAACCTCTGAGATTGCCTGAATCGCAATCGAGTTGATGAAAATGTGGCCAGCAACACCGACATCATTATCATCAATGATAACTCCAAACTGTCCCTTAGCGCGGAACTGCGGATAAGAGTTGTCTGTTACAGAAAGTACCGGGTCAGCCTCATCGTTTAGCTTGACCTCAATCTTGACCGACTCATCTTCATCGTAGATTCGAGCAGTCAAGCTCTGGAATACGCTATCAAAGGATGCCGAGCTAAGGTTTGCGTAAGTAGTTGCGACAACAGTGCCAAGCACAGTATCCGCACCACCAACCAACTTGGCCACACGGAGGGTCAACACATCGGTTTCCCAGGTCATGCGTACCAAGTAACCATCTGACCCAGCAGTATCAGCCCGAAGGAATAAGTTTACCGCACGGGCAACAGTGTCATCATCGCAAGCCGCAATGACTTGAACAGCATACTCAGCACCAATCTCTGAACCAGCCGAGGACACATTGCGAACCAGCTTAACTTGATCAACCGCAGAGGCTCCATTTTGGCGAACCGTTTGGTTGATGATTTGTAAATCACCGTTGAACGTCCAGCCATTTGCAACGTCCGCGTTGTCGGCACGGGCAAAGTCGTCAATAAAGTAGGCTTCGCTCACGAGATTTTCATGTCCTTGTATCGGGCTACATTGTCTGGGTTATCCCAATACTTTTTGTCCTCTTTCTGCCTAGCAAAGTAGACCTCTTGAGGAATCTTGTAGTGAGCCTTCACCTTGTCCACTGGCTTGTAGGCTGACCGAGCATCATTGATAAGGCCAGAATACACCTGCTCCTGCTTGGCCCCTTTAGTGATTCCAGCAGCCCGTAGCGTATTGCTGTTACGCAGATACTTGGGGTCGATGTTGTCCACATCGTGAGGCATACTCATTAACGGTACGCCGTCATCCGATTTCCAGCGAGAGGTAAGCTCAATCTTAGCGTTACACGCCTGACAAACCCAACCCTCCTCCTTGTTACGGAATCTCGTTTTTAGATGTAAGCAGTCCATGTCTTTTATGTGGAAATGGGGAGAGCAAGGTTGCCCCTGCGCCCCCCAGGGTTTCACTCCAGCAACACTTACGCGATGCTGGTCAGTTTCCCGAAAGTGTTTGGAGCAAGGAAGGATTGAGTCATCTCAATCTCAGCCGAACCCTTTTCGGTGTGTCCAGTCTTAGCCAACTTAATGACTTCAAACTCACGCAGAACGTTGGTTTCCCAGAACTCCGGCGTAAACGTGTGCAAGCTACCAACCCGTACACCAGCATCCAAGTGAAGGTGAATGTCGCACACCTCGGTTTGAATGATGTCCACTGGCAACGTAACCAAACGGTCGTCGTTACCGAACTCACGGCGGTAAACAGAAGTGCTACCAGTTGCAGGGGCGTAAACCGAGGAGATGATTCGCTTGGTTGCAGCGTTAGCACAACCCTGAATCACACCATTTGGAATACCGCCAACTGCCCACATCGTCTCAAGGTGTCCCGTGAGATCAGATGCAGCAAAAGCAGTAGCAGCCTGAGTGGTTGCCGTAGGGCGGTTGCCCACAGCCAACGACGTTTCAGTAACGTAGTTAGCATAGTTAGTACAGAAGTCAGAAAAACCACCGAACTTACGGAAGTTCACCAACGAACCAGAGTTAGGCCCACCAGATTGTGCATCTAGAGCGCCATTGTGCATGTGCCAGTAAAGCTCACGCAACAACTGTTGTACCCGACGCGCCTCCTCACGCTCATACGCATCCGTAATGCCATAAAGCTGTATGGCTTGCTGAGTGTGAGTTACCGACCAAGCAGCACCAAGGATGCCACAACGATTGAACAGACGGCTGATGTCTGTGGATGCCACTGGAACAGCATCATTACCCTCGCCAACGAACCGAATGCCAGTTGAGGTGGATGGGTATGCTCCAAGGTAATCCGTTAGCCACTCAATCTTTGTGTTGCCCGGAGCGCGGCCCCGGCCAATCATGTCGTAAGCGGGAACGTCCATCAGCGCAGTGTTGAAAAGCGCGTCAAGGACATCGGGTTTCGTATCTTCTGACTGCGACGCAGTGTTACGAGCAGTCGTATCTCCAATTAAAGCCATGTTTTTATCTCCTAGTCATACAGTTACCTACGTTGAGACTTGATGACCTCACTAAAGGAACGCCTCGCTTGCGCGGGGTTTGGATTGTTCCTCAAGTCTGCCTGTGCCTGTAACAACGCGGCCTGTCGTGGATCAGAATGCAAAGGCTGTTTAGCTGCTGGAGCAACAGGGGGTGCATTGCCGCTGCCTGGAACCTGGAAATTACCAGCTTCCGGGACAAAACGATTCAAGACTCCCATTTGCGCCATAACGTCGTAAGCTACAGAACGAACATTGCGATGTGCGCCGCCCGGACTGGTCAGGATTCGCAGAACGGACTCCTCTAACTCAGCGCGGCTAGTGCCATACTGAGCTAAGTCTGGCCCCATTGCTTGCCATTCCTTTTCAATCGCCCTCATTGCAGCTTCCTGTTGAACCGGGGCAAGAGCTTTGGCGAACAGGTGCGCTTGCGCTTTCAGCATAGGAAGGGTGTCCTTCTCATACGCCTCTTTGCGGAAACGGTGTTGCTCTTGCTCCTCTGGGGAACCATCATCAGGGAATGGCTCCTTAAACGCCCATTGGTCAACACTCGGCTGTTGCTGGCCTTGTACTAACTCTAGCTGTTGACGCTGTGCCTCTTGAGTTTGTTGAAGTTGCTGTATCTGCCGCTCCATAAGGAGCTTGGCTTGCTTCGCTTCATTACGCTCTTGAGCCAGCTTTTGAATTCTGTTTACTGTGTTGGGGTTTTGTGAGAACGCCCGTAATTCTTCTTCCGTCTCATTCCCGGTGAACGATGTCGGGGTTACGTCTGCTGCCGAGGCAGCTTGAGGCTGGACTTCCGGGGTCGAAACCGGGGGTACGACTGGAGCAGCTACAACAGTCTTATCAACAGGAGAGCCAACCGTCGTGCGGTTTTCCCGGATTACCTGCGAAAAAGATTTTGTTGGAGTTGGCTGTACGTTTTCTTCAGACATTGCTTACGAGTGGCGAATCCCGTCTACGCCGTTGTGGTGCGGCCATGAGTCCCGCGTACATGGTTTATGCAGCCCTAGCAGGGCTTACGCTTCGTGCCACCGCCTGACTTGACTGGAGCATCAGAGCCAAAGACTCGTTTGCCGCCACCCATGTTACCGATGAGGGAGTTTACTTTTGCAACGGCCACCGCATTAGTCGGTGGGCCTCCTGCTTTCTTAGCTTTTCCTTCCATTGATTTTCTCCTGAAGTTGCTGGGGGAGGTCGATGACTTCACGGAAAGCCCCAGCCTTCCCGATGGTCTTGCCTACAAACAATTCCTGGTTGGAGGCGTTTTGAGTATACAGCTTATTGTGGTACTGTTTCTCCCTATATAGAAGAAACTTACGGAGACTTGCCCACTCTGGATACACCGATAACTTCAAGATATCGCGCTCCCAATTATGGACTATCGCCTCTTTGACTCCGGCAGCGGATACATCTTCCTCATCGTCTTCCCAGATATTAGCCATTATTGTGACCCCATGTTAGGCGCACCCATTCCCATTGCAGGAACCCCAGGAAGACCGGGGCGGCGCATCATTGGTGAACCGACTGCACCACCTGGGTCAACCCCTCGACCACCTCCTTGTTGTGGAGACTGCATGTTGGCAGACTGGTTGGGCTGTGTTGAAGTCATCCCTGTGCTGTCTAGGCGCTGTTGGAGAACTTCTATCATCTGCCCAGCATCGGGCATGGAAGCAGTCATTTGGCGCATGAGCATGTTGCTGGACTTCTGTAAATGGTCAAAGAACGCTTGCCTACGCTCTGGTTTCCACGAATCTGTACCGCCAGCATCGTAGAAGTCCATGTGTCCATTGAAGTGAACCAGGAAGTTTTCTCCAGGCTGAACACCCGGTAACTCGCCCATGTGGAACAACTTATGTTCCTCGGCTGGGGTACGCAGTTGCATCGGGTCAGCCAATGGGTTCATAAACTTGGAGTAATCCATGATGCCAAATACATCCGCGAAGATTGTCTCGGCCATAGACTCCATCTTGAACATTTCACCGCGCCCCTGCGCCCCGGTCTGCATGTTGGTGGCTGCGGCTCTATCCCACCAGTTAATCATCTGCTGGCCTTGCATGGCCTTTTGGACAATTCGTTTGCCCACAACAGGCTCAAAGCGAAGCTCTGCCACCACATCTGTTGGCCGCACGGTACGGAAATCCCGCGCACGGTTACCAGCAATGCCGATGGTCTTAATCATCTTCTCATTGGTGAAGTATTGCCGCACATAAGCATGTCCAAGCAATGCCGCCTCCATCAAGTACCCGCGCTCAATCGGCTCAATGTAAGTGGTAAGCCTAGAATCCAACTCCTGCGCTTGCATCACCTGTCCCGCAGCAGCAGTACGAGGGGCATTATTAGGTGCGCCCATTCCAGCCACATCAATAGCCTTCCCAGAGAAGTATTCAAGATTCTGAATACCCCGTCCAGACGTTTGCGGCATGGTTAGATAGTTCAGATGCCCCTTCTCGGCCACCCGAATAGTCTTGCCAGCCATGAAACCGTCAATCTGGTCATCTGTTACGTCAGCGTCCTCGCTAACCTCCAGCGGCGGAGTTACCTCTAACTGGCCTTGCAGCAAAGCCAACAAGCCAAACTCATCCTCATAAGCCGAGTGCTTGGCAACCAGCTCCATAATCCCTGGGGTATAGAACTTGTTGTCTTTCTCAAACAGCTTGATAGCCACATAGGGAGGCAACTGATGGACGTTAGGGTTACGGGCTACTCGCACCACCCAGCCCTTGCCTTTGCCCCGTGGAGTCTGCCGAGAAAGGTTCTCAGCGGGGAACAGGATTGTTACCACACAAGCCTTGCGGATCCCACTGCCGTCAATGTCGAACATTCCCCACCACTCAAAACAAGCAAACTGAGTAGACGTTGGGGACTGGTCTGGCTGGTCGCCTCCACGCATACGCCCCCGTGCGGACGAATACTGAGGCTGCCTGTGGCCACCATCCTGCCCCTCTGTGCCAACGTAATCATCCCACGCTTGCTTTGAATACTCGCCCCGCGTTACGCGGTCTTCTACCTCATCACGACCAGGATAAGAAAAGTCTCCCATCCAATCCGCATCACGGATGTTCTTGGCCGTAGGGGGAATACGGAAGTCAAACGGAGAAACATCGTAGCCTTTAAGCCGCGTAGTCCATCGCTCTGTTTCCTCTGGAGGGGTGAACTTGTACTTAACCGTATCGTCCGGCATCGTTATCGACTCAACCTTTGGCTCTAAGCGGTACTCAATGCGACGGTCTGGAACAATCTTCTTGACCTTTAAGCCAAAGATTCCAGCCTCGCGGAAGTCGCTCAACGCCGAGCGGCGGATTCCTACTTCCGTGTCCAGAACCTCTTGAATAAGGTCGAGCGTGAGGCCAGCCTTTTCTTTGTCGTCCTCGTATTCAACTTCTCCGCCAACGTACTTCTGCCCCCCGCCGAACATTGCGCCATTGAGCTTTCCGGCTAACTCCTCCGTCTTCTGGAACGGAGTACCCATGTGAATGTCGTAATCCAAAGCGGCCTGAGAAAGAGACTCCATCTCCCACAGCTTCTCCAGTTTCACAAACTTAGAGTATTGCTTGCTCCACCCTTCCTCGGCCTGAGTCAAGCAAGCGATGACGGTGTCCTCTGCCCGGTCGCGCACCTCTTGGACATCAGCCAAGTTGTCGCCAAACGCGAAAGCCTTGTCTAGCAGGGCTTCGGTTGCCGGGTCTTCGTACTCACCGGGGTCATCGGAGATGATGATGGATTCGTCCATTAGTCTACATCCTGTGGTTGCCCCGTCATGTGGCCGCAATTGGGACATTCAAACGCCTTAACGTTTTCATGCGGAATGGGCCAAACGCCCACCCACTCATAGCTGCACACGCGACACACACACCACCCTGTAGCGTGAGGGGTATCCTCTAGAGCTTCATTGTTTTCAGCCATGATTACTTCCGCATTGCGATGGCCTCTTTTACGAGGTCGCCAGCCATTGAGCGCCACTGAAGACGGTCAATCAGATAATCCAACGCTGCCGTGTCCTTAGACACCTCAACCTTCTTTTCAGGAACCACTTTCTCCGCCTTTTTCTTTGTAGCCATTACATTATCTCCTCAAGGGATGCGACTTTCGGGAACACGTTTAACTTAGACTCGCCCACCTGAATGACCTCCTGACCACGCTCTATCAGTTCAGCGTACTCCTGCTCTAAGTCCGTTACCAGTCGCTTCTTATTGTTTCCTTCCATGCCATAGTGACACATCGAACCAGCGGCACGACCATCTCCAAAGAAGTGTGCGCCCCCAAAGTCCATTCCCATGATGATGATTCTCTTAGGCTTGAACAAATAGGCCACGTTCAACGCATAACCCAATGAGTTTGCATACCAAGTCATTATCTCAGTAGGAGTCTCGGCAAAGGCAAAGTCACACATATTCTGAGGATTGCTGGATTGCCGAATACGAAAGTCCAATACCTCGTTTCCGTGAGGCGGATCGCCACAGTTCTTCTTCTTGCACTGAATGGAGGTAACCAACTGTACGTCCGCAGAGATTCCAGCGTTCCACTCCTTGTTTTCCCGAACCTGCGTCATGTAAGGCTCATCGTCAATAATCTGTAAGAACGTTGGGTTAAACCATTTCAGAGTCCAATTGATTCCGTAAACAATCTTCCCATTGAGAAGGTGTAACGGTTGATTTAGAACCGATGCGCCAGCACCAAAGATAATAAAATCCTCTCCGGGAGGAACAGCATCGAACCAAGTCTGCCACTTGCCCGTATCGTACCCAGCCTCCACTAAACCCTTCTTCAGCATCAACGGTTGGGGAGTCTCAAAGGCAGCGTCTTTCGCAGCCCATTCTTTCAATGTTCCATCCTCGTTGCGTTCAATGGTGTCGTAACCTCGGTGTTCATTTGCCTTCTCCTCGTACACTTCTTCCGAAACCTCGACGCGCCGAGATTTAAGAATCGTTGAAAGTCCTGAAAGGTCATTCATTAGATTTTACCCGGTGGAATAGGGCCAAGAGAGAAGATGTCTAAACCAGTATTCCTAGTAGAGTTCAGTCCTCGGACAACGCTTTGCTGCCTGAAGTCTGAATAGCAGGATGGAGTGCAAAACGATATCCGATTGAATGCACCGAAGCGTAAATCCCGCTGTTGCGTAGTGCCGCAACTTGGACACCATTCCTGAGAAATCTCACGACGAACCTTGGCATTAGTGAGCGTCATACGAACCCCCGTACCTGCCACTAAACGGCTCCCGGTGGAATAGGGCCAATGTTAAAGAGGGATGCGTGACGATTGCCTGTTGCCATCAAAACCCGTGCAAGATTAAAGGTACGGTACTTGGAGTAACAAGATGTGGTGCAATAGGATGTGCGGTTAAACGCTCCCATTCGCCCATCTCTCAAGCGTGTGGTTCCACAAGTAGGACACCGCTCAGAAGAAGACTCACGCCTAACCTTAGTGTTGCTGAGAGTCATCCGAGTTGCAGCCATTTATCGCCCTCGGTCGTAGGTGCGCTTCTTGCGTAACGTTACCGTCAAGGCAATGGAAGTAGTCGAGCCGCCCGATGGAACAACGACTAAGTAGCGCGGCAAAACCTTGAGGTATCCCATGACGCGAGTGCCAGAAGCGGCACCAACTGATGCAACAGCATGTACCCCGGCTTCAACTGCGATTAAACCAGTTGCCGTGCCAGCAGCATCATTCGACGCTCGGAGCGTGAAGCTGGTTGTACCACCGCCTGTAAGAGTACCTGCACCAACATTGTAGGTTAGGTAATCCCAGCCAGTCGTATCAATAACGGCTGACGTATGAGAAAGGGTAAAGGCCGCGAAAGTAAGTTCGCGTATGTCGTCGCCTAGATTGTGCGTTTTGTTGACTGAGCCACCTGAGTCTGCGATTGTTGCCATTGTCTTATCTTAGGAATGAGCCATTGCCGCACTTCGGTATGCGACCACCCGTAACGATTATGCCCATAATCTCTTACGGTGTAAAGCCACCTTTTACCAGTTTTATTTAGATACATCGGAATGTTCTGGAAAAGAGGCGTGTTGGGGGCTACCAAAATAGCTCCCCTGGCCGCAGCAAGGTAGGCATCGAAGGGGATAGTCTCTTGCTCAGACAGCACGATATAGATGCCACAATCCGTAACATCCACGAAATCTTGCCAAGTTGCATCCCTCTGAGGGAGCTTTACCTGAAGGTCTGGGAACTCGTCCTTTACCCATGATGCAGCAAAGGGTTTGCGCTGTCTCCCCCGTGAACGCCAGTTAGGGGCAATGGAGATGGCCTTAGACCGCGTAATCCCCAGATACCCACCCAGCTTCTTAGAGGGGATCTCAGCCGCTATGTAGGAATTCTCTAGCCCTTTTCTGGTGTGACTCGTATCAACAGGGTTCAGGGAGTACCAGCAGTTCACCAACCCCATAAGGCCGAGAGGCACTTTATTGGGGCGCACCAGCCCCAGCATTATCTTGGGGCATCGCCAAGCTACGCGCCAAAAGTTCTCATGCCGACGCAAATACTCTATGTCTCTGGCAGTTGGGTTGAGATAGATTGGAATACCTCGCCTATTCCCAGAGTTCTCAGGGTGTCGATTGGTATGCCCCCCATAGATGGGCCTCCGTCGCCAAGGGGCTGAGTGTCTATCTGAGTCCTTGGAGAAAATACAGCCGTCTTCATAGGATGCGAAGGAGTGCATCATGCCCCACGGGTAGAGGTCTTTTCCAGGCAGTCTAAGCGTTCCTACCTCCCACCCGTCTGCTTTGTCTACCGCCGCCTGGGGGAGTCCGTATCGCGCCCACAATCGGTCTGAGGGGTAATAGAGGTGAACGTGAGGGCGGGGGGCATCGTTAGCACTCCGAGCCACAATAGAAGTGAACAGCCACTTACGGAATAGCTGGAGGTAAACGGACTCATCGACCGATTGGCCAGAATCCAGGATAACGACCGGGTTCTTGAAGCAAAGGTCGGGAATCCAAGGCTTCGGCTTCCACCGCTCGTCTCTGAACGTACCGTCCTCGCGCATTCCGGGCATGACGTTATCCTAACAAAAAACCCCCCCGGAAGAACACCACATTCACCGGGGAGGCCACCTAAACAAGAAACCACCGAAGTAAGAATCTCAGCTATACGGGGAGACTACCAATCTGACCCGCATGGATGGATGTTAGAACAGCGCGAGGGGCTGGTCAATCCTCTCTTTGGCAATCTTGAAATATTCTGCGTCCATTTCAATTCCGATGAAGCGACGGTCGAGATTCTTTGCCGCTACTCCCGTTGTCCCGCTTCCCATAGTAAAATCAAGCACCGTTTCGCCTGGGTTTGTGTAGGTCTTAATTAGGTACTCCATGAGGGCTACGGGTTTCGCGGTCGGGTGTGGGTGTCCTTTACCTGACGGATTGGCGAAGTATATGTCCGTCGTTGGGAAGCCTCCTTCCGTCTGCATGTAATCGCCTCCATCAACACAATGACCGAGGTTCGCTCCTTTATTCTTACGACTGCTCTTAACCGCTTTTACTAGCGACGTTGCCCCGTGGTTATACGTTGGCAGCTTGCGATAAAATACCACTACGTCCTCGTGC
>ERZ890604.651-NODE-651-length-11404-cov-21.470790_pt1 | contig 11404 bp, 10 predicted proteins | sample MGYA00521097_ERZ890604 | MGnify/ENA primary metagenome ERZ890604 (study PRJEB32303, sample SAMEA104408625) | aquatic metagenome | biome: Brackish water; feature: Chemocline; material: water | place: Baltic Sea | collected 2014-10-26T21:54:00 | depth 120 m ... | reverse complement strand
CTCCCATCGGATCACCCATACAAAATATATGGACCATAATGCTTGACATTGTGACTTGATATGGTATACTTTGTCTATACCTTTTTACTTATGGAGTGAGTATGCCAGAGACGATGAAGATTTACAAGTTGTATCGCAATACACTTGAACTCAAACACGCAAGTCACGATGCTGCCTGTTATGACATTCACGCACATTTGCGTGGACCAGTTACCCCCGAAGATGTTGCACCGACGATTCGTGACATCAAGTGGTTCGACTGCTATAATCAACCACATACTACGACGCCTGATGTTGTCTTTCAAGATGACACACCCAACTGCACATTTCAACTTGGACCCAAGTGTCGTGCGTTGATTCCAACTGGTATGGTCTTTGATATTCCCAGTGGTTTCTCTGCTCGACTTCATCCTCGATCTGGTCTTGCATGGAAGAACGGCGTGACTCTTATCAATGCAGAAGGTGTGATCGACTCGGACTATTGTAATGAAGTCTTCATTCCTCTGTGGAACACCACAAGCAGTCCGTTCAAGATTACACACGGTGATCGAGTAGCACAAGTTGAGATTGTACAATACAACCGACTTGTTAGCCACATCACCTACACACAAGCAACCCCACAAACACAAAAGACCAACCGCAAAGGCGGATTTGGTTCGACAGGAGTATAGTATGAATCGTGACGAACTTCTTGAATATCATTCTGCAATTTGTAAATCAGCAAAAGAACTGATGAGCCTAAAGAATCGAGACTATGCGGGGGATCGTGGCAATGAACCTTTTGCCAACTTTACTCGGGTCGAAGCAATGGGCATCTGCACTACCGAACAAGGCTTTCTCACTCGCATCACCGACAAGATGAGCCGTCTGTCATCTTTTATAGATTGTGGGAAGATGCATGTTGAAAATGAGAGTTTTAATGATACAATAGTAGATGTAATCAACTACATGGTTCTTCTTAGTGCCTTTCTTAAGGACAAAGAAGAGGGTAGTAAAAAAGATGTCATTATGGCGGATGGGTATTCCCATCAGAAAGTCTTGTTGAATGAGTAGATTCTACACCAGTGTTTGTGTGTATGGTAAAAATGTTCTTTATCGTGGGTATGAAAATGGAAAGCAAATCACAGACAGGGTAGAGTATCATCCTACCCTGTTTGTGCCTAGCACCAACGATACATCGATTCATCGTTCTCTCGACGGTCACTTATTGGAACCAGTTCAACCTGGCAACATTCCTGATTGTCGAGATTTCGTTGAAAAGTATAAGGGTATTAATGGGTTCCGCATTTTCGGTAACACGGACTACATCTATCCTTTCATCGCGGACAAGTTCCCTGCTGACATTGAGTATGATATGTCACAGATCGGTATAGCCAATATCGATATCGAAACCGAGTGTGAGTATGGATTCCCACAGGTAGATGATCCCGAAGAGAAAGTAATCGCAATCAGTATGCTCATGCGAGGCAAGATGAATGTGTTTTGTCTCGGTGAGTTTGAGACTGATCGTAAAGACATCACGGTTCACACTGCCTTCACCGAAGAGGAGATGCTTCAGCGTTTCATTCATCACTGGCAATCAGATTTCCCTGACATCGTAACTGGTTGGAACGTCAAGTTCTTTGACATTCCTTATCTTGTGAATCGAATCAAGCGAGTGCTTGGTGAAACCGAAGCCAAGAAGATTTCTCCTTGGAACAAGATCAAGGAGAAGACTATCACCAAGATGGGTCGAGAGCAGACTGCGTTCTTCATCAATGGTGTTGCCATCATCGACTATCTGGATCTCTACAAGTCTTTCACTTACACTAACCAAGAGTCCTATCGTCTTGATCATATTGCGTTCGTTGAATTGGGTAAGAAGAAACTATCATACGCAGAGTATGATTCAATCCGCGAGTTCTATAAGAACGACTTCCAGAAGTTTATTGAATACAACATAGTTGACGTTGAACTTGTTCAGCAACTCGAAGAGAAACTGAAACTCATTGAACTCTCCTTGGCACTTGCATACTCAGCCAAGGTAAACTTCGAGGATGTTTTCTCACAGGTGCGAACGTGGGACGCAATCATCTATCACTATCTGCGTGAGCAGAACATCGTGATTCCTCCCAAGACTATCGGCAAGAAAACTGATCAGTATGCTGGTGCGTATGTCAAGGAACCAATCACGGGTATGCACGATTGGGTTGTGTCTTTTGACTTGAACTCACTCTATCCTCACTTGATCGAGATGTATAACATTAGTCCCGAGACTCTAACTGATGATGGTATCTGGCGTGGACTTGATGTTGACAAGATTCTCGACAAGACTCCAGACACATTGGCCTACATCGAGAAGCACAAGTCAAAGAATCTTTCTGTTGCTGCTACGGGTAATACCTTCCGCACTGATGCGAAGGGTTTCTTGCCCTCGCTCATGAACAAGATGTATGCAGAACGCAAAGAGTTCAAGAATAAGATGATCGAATGTCAGAAGCAGAAAGAGAAAGATCCAACCAATAAGGATCTAGACTACCAGATTGCCAAGTTCCATAACTTCCAGCAGGTTCGTAAGATCCAGTTGAATAGTGCTTATGGTGCGATTGGTAATCAATACTTTCGTTATTACTCGACAGAATTGGCAGAGTCAATTACACTCTCGGGTCAACTCTCCATTCGTTGGATCATGAACGCATTAAATGAATTTTTAAATACAACATTGGAGACTACTAATTATGATTATGTTGTTGCATCTGATACTGATTCTGTGTATCTGCGCCTTGGTAACCTTGTTGATCGGATTCTTCCAGATTGCGACGACAAAGACAAGATCACAAATTTCCTTGACAAAAGTTCAAAGGAAATCATTATCCCATTCATCAAGAAAAAGTATGATGAACTATCATCGTTGATGAACGCCTACGAGAACAAGATGGTGATGGATCGTGAAGTCATCGCAGACAAAGGTATCTGGACTGCGAAGAAGCGATACATGCTCAATGTGATTGACTCCGAAGGTGTTCGTTATGAAACGCCAAAGATGAAGATCATGGGTATCGAAACAACTCGATCATCTACTCCACAGATCATTCGTAGTGAACTAAAGAAAGCGATCAAAATCATCATGTATGATGATGAGGAGACGATGCAGAAGTTTATCGCAGACTTCCGCGAAGAGTTTAATACCTTCGATGTCGAGACTGTCGCCTTTCCAAGAGGGGTGAACAATCTAAGTACCTACAAAGATTCAACACACATCTATAGTAAGTCAACCCCAATTGGAGTGAAGGGATCTCTTCTATATAATCATTATCTCAGGAAGAAGAAACTTGAGAAGAAGTATCCAATCATTCAAGAGGGCGACAAGATTAAGTTTGTTTATCTTAAGGTTCCAAACCTCATTGGTGATCGTGTGGTAGCATTTCCATCAACTCTACCAAAAGAGTTTGACTTGGATCGCTTTGTAGATTATAATACTCAATTCGAGAAGGGGTTCTTGGATCCTCTGTCTAAAATTATGACTGTCATTGGATGGTCAACAGAAAAACAAAACACACTAGAAAGTCTATTCGGTTAAGGAGAATAAATGAGTTTTCTAAATGATATTATTTCAAATTCAGGTAATGAATACGCATCAATTGTTACGGATGGTTTAGAAGGAAGCGACATTAATGGATTCTGCGATACTGGTTCTTATAGTTTTAATGCTCTCTTATCTGGTTCCCTTTATGGTGGTATGCCTGATAATAAGATTATGGCTATCGCCGGTGAATCCGCTACGGGAAAAACCTATTTCACAATTGGGATTGTACATAAGTTTCTTCTTGATCGTCCTGATGGTGTTGTTCTATATTTTGACACAGAGCAGGCCGTAACTTCTGATATGTTCAAGGAACGTGGTTGTGATCCTTCTAGGGTTGCAGTGTTTCCTGTTAGTACCATTGAAGAGTTTCGACATCAGGCTATCACTATCGTAGATAATTATCTTGAACTAAAGAAGAGTGATCGTAAGCCGATGCTGATCTGTCTTGATTCTCTTGGTATGCTTTCGACTAACAAGGAGATGACGGACACCGCAGAAGGTAAGACAACCAAGGACATGACTCGCGCCCAGATTGTCAAGGCCACTTTCCGTGTGCTGACACTCAAACTAGGCCGAGCAAACATTCCAATGATCATGACCAACCACACTTATGATGTTATTGGTTCTATGTTCCCACAGAAGGAAATGGGTGGTGGTTCTGGACTCAAGTACGCCGCTTCCACTATCGTCTATCTTTCAAAGAAGAAGGTAAAGGAAGGTACAGATGTCATTGGTAATATTGTTCATTGTAAGTTGTTCAAGGGACGAGTGACCAAAGAAAACTCTATGGTTGATGTTATCTTGAACTATGAAACAGGACTACATCCATATTATGGTTTGGTTGAAATTGCGATCAAGTATGATATCTTCAAGAAGGTTTCTACTCGTGTAGAACTTCCAGATGGAACCAAGGTGTTTGAGAAGGTTCTTTATCGAGATGCTGAAAAGTATTTTACCGACGATGTGATGGCACAACTTGAAGTTGCCGTTGCTAAGGAGTTTAAGTATGGTGGCGGAATCGGCGAGAATGTTGTGGTGGAGGAAGTAGATGCTGGGGAATGATACAGTCGAAGTACAGGTAGGAAAATACAAAGGAACTCTTTTTCAATTCGGTAGTGTTTCTATTAAAGAAGATAAAGAAAGTGATAGACTTAGACTGAAATTTGACTATAATATAGAATCATCCCCAGTTGAAGTAGATCATGAAGAGTTTTTACAAGTTGCTGGTGACATCCTCGCTAACATTATAGGTCAAGGTGAAATTAAAAAAGTATGAAGACTATTGAAAGTTTGGTTCTCGAAAATTTAATTTACAATGAAGAGTATACTCGTAAAGTTTTACCTTACATCAATAGAGATTTCTTTCATACTAAAACTGATGGTATCATATATGATGAGATAAAGAATTTCTTTACAATATATAATTTACCTCCAACAAAAGAAGCAATTGAAATATCCCTCAATGAGCGGAAGGATTTGAATGGTGATGAGTTCAAGTTCATTCAAGAAGAGATGGATTCATATTCAAAGGCCGTTGAGTCAGATAAACTTCAATGGCTAGTTGATCAAACTGAAAAATTCTGTAAAGATAAGGCGGTGTACAATGCAATCATGGAATCGATCCACATCATCGATGGTAAATCGACAACAAAGACAGAGAATGCAATCCCAAGCATCCTTTCAGACGCCCTCGCCGTCTCGTTCGACACCCACATCGGACACGACTACCTCGAAGACTCCGACGAAAGATACGAATTCTACCACAAAGTAGAAAGTAAAATTGCTTTCGATCTTGAGTTTATGAATTTGATTACCAAGGGTGGTACTCCTGCCAAGACGCTTAACATTATCATGGCAGGTACTGGTGTTGGTAAGTCTTTGTTCATGTGTCACCACAGCGCCGCTTGTTTAGCACAAAATAAGAATGTTCTTTACATTACTTGTGAGATGGCTGAAGAAAAGATTGCGGAGAGAATCGACGCAAATCTTATGGACATCACTATGGATGATCTTCATGCTCTTCCTTATGAGATGTACCAGAAGAAACTTAAGAATGCGACGATGGGCATTAGTGGAAAGTTGATCATCAAAGAGTATCCAACTGCTACAGCAAATGCTAACCACTTTCGTATTCTCCTAGAAGAACTTAAATTGAAAAAGCAATTTAGTCCTGATATCATCTTTATAGATTATCTAAATATATGTGCGTCCAGTCGCTTCAAGGCAAATGCAAACGCCAACTCATACACAATCATCAAGTCAATCGCCGAAGAACTTCGTGGACTCGCCGTAGAGCAGAATGTTCCTATCTTTTCTGCCACACAGGTGAATCGAAGTGGGTTTACTAATTCAGACTTCGGTCTTGAAGATACTTCAGAGTCGTTCGGCCTTCCCGCCACTGCCGACTTTATGATCGCCTTGATTGCTACAGAAGAGTTGGATGAATTGAATCAGGTGCTTGTAAAGCAGTTGAAGAATAGGTATAATGATACAGTAGTGAATAGGAAGTTTGTTCTGGATATCAATCGTGCCAAGATGAAGTTGTCTGATTCAAAGGAAGGACAACAGAGTCTAGTGGATTCTAACCAGACAGACGAGACTGGTTATGGAAGTGGCTTTGATGGGAAAAACTTCGACAACAAGTTTAAGTCGAAGTCTTTGAGTGACTGGACAATATGAGTGGATATATAGATAAAAAGTTTATCAATCTAGTCTCTGGAAAACTAGATAGATTTGGTTGGAAGAAGGGAAACCTTGCTCAGTGTCGATGCCCAATTTGTGGTGATTCACAGAAAAACAAAAGTAAGGCTAGAGGTTTCTTTTACGAGAAGCAAAACAATTTCTTTTTCAAATGTTTTAATTGTGGTTTTGGATCAAATGTCTATAACTTTCTAAAGGAGGTAGATCCATCTTTATGTAAAGAGTTTGCCCTAGATCAGTTTAAGAGTGGTGAAAGTAATAATATAAAGAGAACTGAAATGATTTTCACAAAGCCAAAATTCAAATCAAAGCATGATTTACTAAAACCTCTTCTTTGTATCAATGATTTAAAGGATGATCATATTGCGAAACAGTTTGTGGAAATGCGAAAAATTCCAAAGCAGTTTCATAATGTTCTTTATTACACAGAAGACTTTCAATCGTATATGCGTAAGGTAGATCCTACGATTCCATCAAGAGACTGGACTCACCAAGAACCACGACTTATTATTCCTTTCTTCAATAAGAAAGATGAAGTTGTCGCAGTTCAGGGTCGCTCGCTTTCTATGAAAGACGAAGCGAATGCCAGACAAACACTGAGGTATATTACCGTAAAGGCAGACAAGTCAATTGAACGCCTATGGTATGGTATGTGGCGTGCAAACCCAAAGAAGCGTGTGTATGTTGTTGAAGGACCAATCGATAGTATGTTTATTGATAATACAGTTGCGATGGTTGGTGCTAGTGCTATCGATCAGATTCCTTCTAGATTCGCAGACACCGACATGGTATATGCTCTGGACAATGAACCACGAAATCCTCAAATAGTTTCGTTCAACCAGAAACTGATTGAACAAGGAAAAACGGTTTGTATTTGGCCAAATGGGTTGACAGAGAAGGATATTAATGATATGATATACAGAATGTCACCGAAAGAAATCAAGAAGATTATGGATAACAATGCTGTCAGTGGTTTAGAAGCAAAAATGCGTCTAAACCAATGGAGAAAAGTGTAGTATGAGTGAGAAGGTATTAGATAAAGGTTTCGTTGATCTGGTGGATCGCATGGGTTCGGATCTCACGGTATGTAATTCCGCACGAGTTTCGTTCTCTAACGATACCGAATGGGAGGTAGATGAGGAAGTAGTTGCAAGACTGCGTGAGAGTGGATCCTCGTACCACCCAGAGGATGTGAGGAGGTTGTCCGAGAGGGATGGTAAGTTACTGAAGTATCTGGCTACTCATCAACACTGGACTCCGTTCGCACATCCACAGATTACTCTGCGGGTGAAAGCGCCGATCTCAATTCGTACACAAATGTTCAAGCACAAGCAGGGCTTCGTAGAGAATGAAATCTCTCGCCGTTATGTTTCGTTTGAACCTGAGTTCTACTATCCCGCGTGGAGAGGAGAACCAACTCATGGTGCAAAGCAGGGGAGTAGTGACTTTATTACTATTCACCCTGAAGTAGAGAAGAACTTTGATAATGTGATGCGCCTTGCGTTACACACATACAACGAACTTCTTCGCAACGGAGTTGCACCAGAGCAAGCAAGGTTCGCACTACCACAAGGAATGTATACTGAGTGGTATTGGACTGGTTCGCTTGCTGCGTATGCTCGATTCTACAAGCAAAGAATCGACGCCCATGCACAATACGAGGTGAGGGAATATGCGAAAGCAATTGGGAAGTTAATCTCCCCTCTATTCCCCGTGTCGTGGTCACATCTTACAAAATAGTTTATACATATAGTTTATAAAATGAAAAATGGAGTAGAGTATATTATGTCGGGACTTCCAAGTTTATATCAATCATTCATTCACCTTTCTCGTTATTCCCGTTGGTTAGAAGAGGAAGGTCGAAGAGAATCGTGGGATGAAACAGTCAATCGGTATTTTGATTTCTTTACCGAACATCTGAAGACTGAGTGTAATTATGATGTACCTGACAAACTCAGAAAAGAACTGACAGATGCAGTTATTAACTTAGAGATTATGCCGTCTATGCGGGCATTGATGACCGCAGGCGAGGCTCTTAAAAGGGACAATGTTGCAGGATACAATTGTGCCTATGTTAGTGCAAGTAAAGTCAAGTCGTTTGATGAGATTCTGTACATTCTTATGTGTGGAACAGGGGTTGGGTTCTCAGTAGAACGCGACCTTATCAAAACCCTGCCGACGATAGCAGAGGAGTTTCAAGACAGTGATACAACAATTATTGTCCAAGATTCAAAGATGGGTTGGGCGAAAGCCTATAGAGAATTGTTTAGCCTTCTCATTGGAGGTCAAATTCCAAAATGGGACACGAGCAAAGTTCGTCCTGCCGGCTCGCGCCTTAAGACTTTTGGAGGTAGAGCATCTGGACCAGAACCGCTCGAAGACCTCTTCAGGTTCACCGTCGAAACTTTCAGAAAAGCATCTGGTAGAAAACTTACTTCTATCGAATGTCACGATATCATCTGCAAGATTGCGGAGATTGTTGTTGTCGGAGGTGTTCGTCGATCCGCACTGATATCCCTCTCATCGCTCACTGACGAGCGTATGAGGGATGCCAAGAGCGGTGCATGGTGGGAAGCAGATCCCCAGCGTGCTTTGGCAAACAACTCTGTTTCTTACAAAGAAAAACCAGAACCCGGCACATTCATGGAAGAATGGGTCGCTCTGTATAAGTCCAAGAGTGGTGAACGAGGCATTTTCAACCGAGAAGCAGCACAGAATCAGGTTGAAAAAGCAAACGCATTCCGACAAAAGTTAGATCCAGAATACCGAACCCGCGACTCGGATCAGTTGTTTGGAACAAATCCTTGTTCCGAAATCATTCTTCGTGACCGTGAGTTTTGTAATCTCACAGAAGTCGTAGTTCGTGCTGATGATACAGAAAAGAGTCTACAACGCAAGGTAAAACTTGCCACTATTCTCGGTACATGGCAATCTACTCTTCTCAACTTCCGATTCCTTTCGGGTGAATGGAAGAAAAATTGTGAAGAAGAACGCTTGCTTGGTGTGTCACTTACTGGTATAATGGACTCGGAAACCACTAGAAAGGTAGATGGATTGAGTCTAAGACTTCAAAGACTTCGCAGCACAGCGATTAAGGTAAACAAAGAACTTGCCGATGAACTCGGCATTCCTCAGTCTGCTGCAATCACCTGCGTAAAACCATCAGGAACAGTATCACAACTCACTGACGCAGCATCTGGTATTCATGCTCGTCATAGTAGTCAATATATTCGCACAGTTCGTGCGGACAACAAGGATCCTCTTTGTTCCTTTATGAAGGACAAAGGGTTTCCAAATGAACCAGATGTCATGAAACCAGATCATGTCACCGTATTCTCTTTTCCAGTAAGATCGCCTCTTGGTTGTGTCACTCGAAATGATATGACTGCACTCGAACAACTGGAACTGTGGTTGGTTTATCAACGGGATTGGTGTGAACATAAACCATCCGTTACGATTACAGTACGAGAAGAGGAATGGCCGGTAGTAGGTGGGTGGGTTTATGATCACTTCGATGAGATATCTGGTATTTCTTTCTTACCACAGAGTGATCACTCATATCGTCAAGCACCTTATCAAGAATGTACTGTTGCCGAGTACAACAAAATGCTCAAACAAATGCCAGTCAATATCGACTGGAACGATCTTGGGGAGTATGAAAAGGAAGATAACACTTCTGGATCACAAACCATGGCCTGCGTCGGTGGCGCATGTGAGATCGTAGACTTAATAACCTGATCAAATCATAAGGAGAAAAATATGAACAAGATCAACGCTATCGTTACATCATTAGTTTTTGCCGGCGGAGTCGGAACTGCTAGTGGAATGGATACCTACGACATGGTATCACAAGAAGTTCAGGTTGCTGCTGCACAGCACGCATCCTTTAATGGAGAGCATCTCTCCGTAAATGTTGGTGGTTTCATCCAGACTGGATGGAGTTACAACAATGCTGGCGGCAATTCTGCCCTCAGTGGATTTGGTGTAGATCGCGCCCGTCTTATCATCAGTGGTGATATGGGTGACGAATCAATGTCCTACCTTGTCTCAGGACAATGGAGTGACACCACCAACTCTTTCGATCTTCTCGACGCACGAGTTGATCTCAGAATGTTTGATTTTGCAAACATTCGCGTTGGACAGTTCGTTCCTGGCTTTTATGCTGGTTATGTTACTGATCCTCGCAGTCTTACCACCCTGAACTATAGTGTTTCGGCACTTACTTTTGGTCAGGGTCGTGGACAAGGTGTCGAACTTTCTCGACACTTCGGTGATTTTGATGTAAGTGGATTTTACAACAACGGTTTCGACGATACCAGCGGTGTAGGCAGCAATGACTACGCATTCGGTAGTAGAGCCGAATATGTTGGCCTTACCGATTGGGTGCTTGGTGCAGGACTTGGTTACAACAATGATGTTGTTGACTATGTTACCTACACTGTTGATGCATCCTATGTTGGTAATGGTTGGCACGCCGATGCCGCTTGGATCGCAAATGATTCAAACGACACTTGGGATAACTACTCACTCGTTGGTACTGTCGGTTATGATGTTACCAAGAAGTGGGAAGCATTTGGCCAGTATGAATATGGTGTTCTTTCTGGAGCATCAGACGATCTGAGCCTATTGACTGTTGGTGGTAATTATGCCCTCAATAGTGCAGTTACATGGACTACTAGCGTTGGGTATTCGCTCAATGCAGTTAGTTCTGAGTTTGATACGGACACCACTGGTTGGAGAACTTCATCTGAAGATGGTCAGTTCTTGATTCGCAGTAGTGTTACCGTTAGTTTCTGAAAACCCATTTATCAAAAGGAATATAAAAATGGCTAATGAAAAAGAAATGACCTGTTCAAAGAGTTGCTGTCCCTTCGGATGGCTCAACAAGCGAGTCCTTGGACTCACCCTCGGAGTTTGGCTCCTAGTTTTCGCAATCCTTCCAATGAGCGCCCGTGGTGTCTCATGGAGTGCAAGAACCGTTGCCGGACTCTGGGACGGTGGTGCTAAGATCGTAGAGCGTGGTGACGGTCCAATGCGGGCCGATCGTCCTGCTCGTCGTGAACACTCTGCTGAGTGATAATTAACATTATCAAAAACTAAATTAGAACAAGGAAGGGTAGCAATACCCTTCCTTTTTTT